>Ga0228698_1000036_pt1 | contig 140681 bp, 118 predicted proteins | sample McNCre117_Aug_MG_FD_178015 | JGI IMG/M metagenome (GOLD analysis project Ga0228698, IMG submission 178015) | Freshwater microbial communities from McNutts Creek, Athens, Georgia, United States - 1-17_Aug_MG | ecosystem: Environmental > Aquatic > Freshwater > Creek | place: USA: Georgia... | reverse complement strand
GCGCTGTACTGCCGGCGGGTCTTGGCCTTGGCTTCGGTCATGGTGTCCACCTATTTCGTTTGGTGGACACCATCGTTGCCGCTTATGCCGTCGCCCTCAAGGGTGGGATGACCGTGCGCTTACCCTCCACTTCCCAGAACGCCTGTGATCCAGCACCGTGAGCTGGCATGTAGCTCAGTAGGAACCATCCTTCGCATTCATGCGTGCACAGTACCGTAGTGCCGCTGGCTTGGGCCAGTGCCACCCCAGGGGCGAAACGGATGCGAAACACCGATTGGTAGCGCCTGTGCTTGGTCACAAAAACGATAGACGGAAACAGACCGTGAAGAACCGCGCGCAACTCGTGCGGCGGTAACCTTGCATCCCACAGGTGATCGAGTAAATTCAATGGGTCAGCGGCCAGCTGCGCCTGAAGTGCCCGTTCATCCAGTTCCTCCGTCTGCCCCTGCAGTTCAGCCACCCGCGCCTGCGCCCTTTGAACTTTCTCCCTCGTCTCCTTGTACCGCTGCTCCAACACCGGGTCATCGTTGCTGGTTTGACCCAGCATCCGCGAGAAGCGGTCCTGGATGCGCAACTGCTCTGCCAGCCGCCGCTTGGCGTCTTCCAGTTCCTGTCTCTTGTCGCCCGTCAGCAACTGTCGCAGCGAGTCCCGAAATGCCTCCAAGAACGACTCGCTCATGAAGTGGTGCAGCGCTTTTATGAGCATCAACTTAATGCCAACCACCCGAATAGCGCCCGTCAGACGGTTTGTTTCTCCATTGGCTGCCTTGGCCACCGTGCAGGCGGAGCAATAGGCCGACTGACGCTTGACCTCCGAGCTCAGTGACAGCGTTGCCCCGCAGCAACCACAACTCATCAGACCACTCAGTGCATAACGCCCGCCTCCGTAACCTGAGCGACTAATCACCTTGTCGCGGCATTTCCACCAAAGTTCGTCACTGACTAGCCGCAGTTCAGGGCGCGCATACTCATGTATATCGGGCTCAACCCCGCGCGCTTGGCACTTCGCCTGGTACGTCGTGGATCCGTGTAATGTGAACACCCCCCGATAAATCGTGTTGTCCAAGAGCTGCTTTATGCGCGACGGGCGCCAGAAGCCGCCGCGCGTGCTTCTGGCTGGGCGTCCGCAGGGCACGCCCTCGGCGTTGAGCCAGGCGGCAATCTGGTGCATGGACTCACCTGCGGCGCGCCGTGCGTACACCTCGCGCACGATGGCGGCTTTGTCTTCATCAACGACCCAGTGGGTGCCGATGCGATTGCCACTGGCGTCCAGTTCACGCTTGAGGGAGTATCCGAGTGGAGGGGCTGCGAGCATGTAGCCGCGCTCCAACTGCCCGCGCATGCCGCGTTCGACCCGGTGGCGGATGCGACGGCTTTCGTGCTGCGCAATGACGCCTTGGATGCCAAGCCGCAATTGCCAATCGCTGTCCTTGGTGTCAACGCCATCCACCGTCACTAGCCGCATGCGGGCGTTCTGGTCCAGCTTCTTCATCAGTCGGGCCTGTTCCAGCGGGTCGCGGCTGAGCCGAGAGAACTCATCGACCAGCACGACATGCAATGCACCGCTATTCCAGGCGCTCATCAACTGCCGATAGCCGGGCCGGTCGTTGTCGAGGCCAGAGATGGCGGCGTCAGTGTAAATATGTCGCTCGTCGGTGATGAGTCCGATGCGTAAGGCCCCCTCGCGGCAGCGCCGGATTTGGTCTTCCAGCGATGTGTCATCCTGCTTCTCGCACGAGTAGCGGGCGTAGATGCCCACTACGACGCTGCCACGAACATTCGAGACTGCGGGGGTGGGGTTTCTTGGACTTGTTGTCATGGTTATTCCTCCCAAATTTAAAGGTCGTTGCCCCCGCGTCCATCAGTGGCTGCGGCGATACGAGCCAGCAGCCAGGCCAGGTTGCGCACCGCCGGGGGCAGCGGGGTTGACTGGCGGTCTTGACGTGTAGCGACTGGGTTTTCAGATGTGCTGGAGGGACGTGCAGGGGGCGTCCAAGCCGCTGAAGAGCGGGCTGACGAAGCGGGGGAGGGCGTGGAAAGGGTGCGGCTAGAGATGGGGGTGGTAGAGCGACGCTTGTTCATGACACACTCCTATGAGGAGATTGCAGGGATGAGCGCAGATGCACAGCGGTACCAGATCTGTCGGCCGTGCGCAGCGCATGAATTGACGCAAGCAACGGTCCTGAAGGCCGTTGCTGGTTCGACGGCGTCAGTCCGGCAGCGCAAGTCCCGACGTGCCGTCGGCGCCGTGCGAATAGGGTGCGGGCTGCTCGGCTCGGATAACCTCTGCCCTGGCGCGCTCGACACGGCTCACAAGACTTACCAGTTCGTCATCGGTGGGGTTGTAATAGCGCATGGCCATCTGCAGGGTCTTCCATCCGAAGACTTTGGCCAGCTCTTGCGCCTTCATGTGCGGGGCCATGCGGCTCGCGGCTTCGTGGCGCAGGTCATGAAAGCGCAGGTTCTCAATGCCGGCATCTTTACAGGCAATTGCAAACGCTGCATCCAGCCCGTTCGTGTCATAGAAGCCCTGAATGACCCAGCGGTCACCCGGCTCGCGGGGCAAGCCGCGGATGATGTCAACGGCCAGGCCACTCAGCGGCACCGTCCGGCTGTCGCCGTTCTTTGAGTCGACGATTCGCACAATGCGGCGGTTTAGGTGTACATGAGACCACTCTAGGTCAAGAATCTCCCCCGCCCGCTTCCCAGTCTCTATTGCCAGCCGCACACAGGCCTCCAGCCAAGGCGAACACTGGCGTCGGCGCGGCAGTCGGGTGGCCGCCAGCAGGCGCTCTTCCTCGTCATCTACAAGCCGCCGCTCCCGACCGCGAGGGACCTTAGGCTTCCTGACGTTACTAAGTTCGTGTGCAAGTGGCCAGCCCCACTCTTTGATGGCAATCGTGTACAGGTGCGACAACAGCGCGAGTTCGAGCCGCACCGAGTTGTGGCCGACCTGAGTTAGGCGCTCGTCGCGGTACTCGGCAAAGTCGCGTGCGCGCATGTTGACGACATACCGCTTTGCCATGGGGTGGCGGCAGAGCATGCTGATGCGCGAGCGTTCCTGCTGGGGGCGCTTCTTGTGTGCCGTGACCTTCGTGTTGTAGTTCCTTAGCGCGTCTTCCAGCGTGACGCCTTTGAGGCCACTGGGATCACGGAACTGGCCGCTGTTCATGGATGACTCGACTGCCATGGCCCAGAAATCTGCCTCGGCCCGAGTCTCGAACGTCTTGCACTGTGTTTTGTAGCCCCTGCGCCGTACTGTCGCTTGGTATTGATAGGGACCGCGTTTGACGATGGTTGGCATGCTGCACTCATTGAAAAGTTGTTGACAGGGTGTGTAGCGACACCACTCATCAGCTTTTTTTCGTGCAGCAAAAATGCAGCAAAAATTTGACCTGAAAAGCAAAAAGCCCACCAGAGGTGGGCTAAGTGCTTGATTTTATTGGCTCCCCGACCTGGGCTCGAACCAGGGACCTACGGATTAACAGTCCGGCGCTCTACCGACTGAGCTATCGGGGAAAAATCGGTGCAAATTGTTTGGCTCCCCGACCTGGGCTCGAACCAGGGACCTACGGATTAACAGTCCGGCGCTCTACCGACTGAGCTATCGGGGAATAGCCTTCTATTATAAGGCCTGTTCAGAGGTGGTTGGCTTGGCGCTGCAATATTTCTCGGCGGATCGTTGTTGTCGGCTTGGGGTTGACCGGTTTCGGCAAAACGTGTGCGCATCAAACCGGTGGTCAGGTGGTGCTGTGTTTCACCTACCGCAAACTGGCCGCGAAGTTGCCATTGGGGCAGTAATGGTCCGCGTAGTACTTGTCCGAGGCCACGTCATAGCAGCCGTAGGGGTATGCCAGGTAATCGGTGGCTTTCAACTGCTGGCTTGCAGCATGGAGTGACCAGTCCCATTGGCTGTTGACGGTGCGTGTGTAGCGCACACTCCCGGTGTTGCCTTGCATGGTGCCGGGTTGGCTCCAGGGCTAGCCTCAATCAGGTTCAAAGGGACTCTCTCAGCCGCAACAGGTCACGCGGCACCCCTAGCGAGTGCCCGGCAAGCTGATTGCCGGGGCGGGTTGAATTGTAAGGTCAGGCCACGCCCAAGCGCTTTTGCAGCCGACTGCTGCTGGAGGTGTACTCCAGCATGGGCGGAGATTCGGGGCACAGGTATTCGGCGGCTGCAAACGCCGCCTGCACGCACTCGTGAAAGCCCGAAACCAACAGTTTCTTTTTGCCCGGGTAGGTCACCACGTCGCCGACGGCAAACACGCCTTGGAGACGGGTGGCGCAATGCACGGGGTCAACCGAAAGAAGTTTGCGCTCCATGTCCAGGCCCCAGTCTGCAATGGGGCCGAGTCGCGGGCTCAGGCCCAGGTAAACCAGGACAACCTCTGCAGGGACTGTTTGCAAGGTACCGTCTGCCAGCTGGATGGAGACCGCTGTCAGCTGATCCTGGGTTGACGTGCTGCCTTGAATTTGGCCCACCACCCGACGGAGCAAGCCTTCGGCTTCCAGAAGCTGCAATGTCTCCAGTGTGGGGGCATCGACATCCCACTGGTCCCGGCGGTGCAACAGGGTGACGGGCTGGGAAAGACGCCGCTGTGCCAGCCGAATGGCCGAGTTGGCTGCCAGCTGATCGCCACCAACTACCAGGGCAGGGCCTTGCTGGGGGTGCCCATTGGGCGCAGGGTGGTAGAAAACCTGACGGCCTTCCCACGGTTGCAGGCTGCTGCCAGGTAAACGCTTGGGCACAAAGGCACCCACGCCTGCTGCAATGAACACCGTGCGGGCCAATATGTGCACACCTGTTGGAGCGGCAGACGCATTGGCTGTTTGAGTTTGCAGCAGCCAACGATGGTCAGGCTGCTGGGTGCAGGATGCGACTTGTTGCCCCCAAAGCAGGTGGGGCATGAACGGTTGCACTTGCGCACGCAGGCGCTCCGTCAATTCGGCACCGGTACAAACCGGAATGCCGGGCAGGTCGTAGATGGGTTTGTCCGGGTACAAGGCGGACGGCTGGCCACCCGCTTCCCAGCGGGCATCCACCACGGTGCAGTGCAACCCCAGCAGACCCAGCTGGAACACTTGATACAGGCCCACAGGGCCTGCACCAATGACCAAGCAGTCGGTTTCCAGTGGTGGCGGGGTTGCGTCGGTGCCCAGCATGGTGCGCAATGGCAGTACCTAGCCCCGCAGTGATGCCTGTACCGAAAAGCTCAGCGAACCAGCTGACCGAGCTTGCCGGTCTTGTCTTTCCACTCGTCGTGGTCGGGCAGGGGGGCTTTGCGTTTGGTGATGCTTTTCCAGGATGGCAGCAAAGCCAGTTCGGCATTCAGCTTGGTCATGTGCTCCTGGTCTTTGGGCACGTCTTCCTCGGCGTAGATGGCGCTGACGGGGCACTCGGGGATGCACACCGCGCAGTCGATGCACTCGTCAGGGTCGATGGTGAGGAAGTTGGGGCCTTCGCGGAAGCAGTCCACAGGGCAGACATCGACACAGTCGGTGTATTTGCAGCGGATACAGGCTTCGGTGACTACGTGGGTCATGGTGTTGGGAGCTGAGATGCGTAAAACGCTGAATTTTAAAAGTACGCCGATCGTAGGGCGTCCAAAGCCCCCACGCCTTGATGTACGGCAAGGCAGAGCAGGGGCGGTTGGGTGGCTGTGGTGACGGCTGAAAGAGGGTTCGCGTTCGGGTCAATTGACCAGAACAGCTCCCGAAGTGCGGTGGCTGGCGGTGTCCACCAGAATGAGCGCACCCAGCACGCGTGAGCGGTTGTAAGCCACGGCGGGCAAGGCATCCTGGAAGACCAGTTCCACATGACCCACGGCGTTGGGTTCGAGTTGGGTGGCTTCTTCCTCGGCCAGGGTGTGGATGTTGAGTCGGTGCACCACGCGTTTGACTTTGGTTTTCACCCAGCGGTGGCCGTGCAGCGCCAGGTACACCCGGCCGGGTACCAAGGGTTCGTCGTCCATCCAGGCGACAGTGGCCAGCAGCTCTTTTTGCCCGGGGTAGGGGCTGACGGCTGCAGGGGTGTCGAAATCGTCTTCCGCCACGGATGCGGTCACCGGTGCGGCCAGAATCCAGTCGCCACGTGACACGTCCACCTCGCGGTCCAGCACGATGCCAGCGCTGGTGCCCGCTTCAATATCCTTGGCCTGGCGGGCATGGTCCAGAACCTGGGCCACCACCGCTTTCTGGCCGCTGGGGAACACCTGCACTTCGGTGCCCACGGCCACACGGCCAGCCGCCACACGGCCCCAGAACACGCGGCGGCCCTGGTGGGTGACGTTGCTGCTGTGCTGCTTTTCCACCCATTGCACGGGGAAGGCCAGAGGGGCTTGTGCATCGCTGGATGTGACCGGCAAGCCTTCCAGAATGTCCAGCAGCGTGGGTCCGGTGTAACCGCACCAGCCCACATGCTCGTGGTGGTCGTCCACCACGTTCCAGCCTTTGAGGGCCGAAACCGGCACGATGGCTGCAGGGGTGATGCCCGCTTCCAGCGCAAACGCGTTGAGCGCCCCGCTGATGTGTGCGAAGGCTTGCGCGGGGTCGGCCACGGCGTCGAGCTTGTTGATGGCAAACACGATGCTGGGCACGCGCAGCAAATTCACTAGCAGCGAGTGGCGGCGCGTCTGCACCAGCAGGGGCAGTGCGGGGTTGGCCCAGTCGAGCTTGGTGGCGTCCACCAGCACCACGGCGGCGTCGGCCTGCGAGGCGGCGGTCACCATGTTGCGGGTGTATTGCTCGTGGCCGGGGGCGTCGCCAATGATGAATTTGCGCGTCTCGGTGTTGAAGTAGCGGTAGGCCACGTCAATGGTGATGCCTTGTTCCCGCTCGGCGGAGAGGCCGTCGGTCAGCAGCGCCAGGTCGGTCTCGCCCTGGCGCTGCACGCCGGCCAGGTGGTCGCGCAACACGGCTTGTGTATCCACCAAGAGGCGGCCAATGAGCGTGCTCTTGCCGTCGTCCACGCTGCCGCAGGTGATGAAGCGCAAGGCGTTTTGTGTATTTTTTTGAGTGCTACCGCTTGTATTGTTTGCGGATTCAGCTATGGAAACAGTAGTCATCAGAAATACCCGTCTTTTTTGCGTTTTTCCATGGAGGCTTCGCTGGTCTGGTCGTCCATGCGGGTGGCTCCGCGCTCGGACACATCGGCAGCCAGGGTCTCAATGACGATGTCCTGCGGTGTGGCGGCGGTGCTGGCCACCGGGCAGGTGCAGGTGATGTCGCCCACAGTGCGGAAACGCACATCGCGTTCCACCACTTCTTCGCCTTCGCGTGGGGGGGTGAGTTCGGTGACCGGTACCAGCAGGCCTTTGCGGTCCACCACCTTGCGTTTGTGGCTGTAGTACAGGCTGGGCAGGCCAATGTTTTCGCGGGCGATGTATTGCCACACGTCCAGCTCGGTCCAGTTGCTGATGGGGAACACGCGGAAGTGCTCGCCGGGTTGCAGCCGGGTGTTGAACAGCGTCCACAACTCGGGGCGCTGGGCCTTGGGCTGCCATTGGCCGAAGCTGTCGCGGTGGCTGAAGATGCGTTCCTTGGCGCGGGCCTTTTCTTCGTCGCGGCGGGCACCGCCAATGAGCGCGTCGAAGCGGAATTCTTCAATGGCTTCCAGCAGCGTGACCGACTGGTGCACATTGCGGCTCTCGCCAGGGTGAGACAGGCGCACGGTGCCGCGGGCCATGGAGTCTTCCACGCTGCGCACGATGAGTTGGGCGCCGAGCTCTTGCGCGCGGAAGTCGCGGAAATCGGTCACTTCCTGGAAGTTGTGGCCGGTGTCGATCATCAGCAGGGGGTAGGGCAGGCCACCGCCTTCCGATTTTTTGCCGAACGCTTTTTCGGCGCACTTGAGCATGACCAACGAGTCTTTGCCGCCCGAAAACAGCAGGGTAGGGTGTTCAAACGTGGCGGCCACCTCGCGCAGGATGAAGATGGTTTCTTCTTCCAGCGCATCAAGGTGGGTGTTGTTGAGGTGGTGTTCGCTCATGGGGCTGACAGAGGGTTGCAACAGGTTGTGTGCGAGAGGGGCATTCATGTGAGGGGCTCCTCAGGCGGGTTTCTTGACGTGGAGGCCGCATTCCTTGGCGGCTTCGTCTTCCCACCACCAGCGGCCAGAGCGGAAATCCTCGCCCAGGCTGATGGCGCGGGTGCACGGTGCGCAGCCGATGCTGGGGAAAAACTGGTCGTGCAGCGGGTTGTAGTCCACGTGGTGGGTGGCAATGTAATGCCACACGTCGCCCCAGGTCCAATCGACCAGCGGGTTGAACTTGGTGCGTTCCACGTCGCCGGTGCGTTCGGTTTCGGTGGCGGGTACGTCGGCGCGGGCACCGGATTGCTCGCGGCGCAGCCCGGTGATCCAGGCGCGCTGGCCAGCCAGGGCGCGGGCCAGGGGTTCCATTTTGCGGATGTTGCAGCAGGCCTTGCGCAGCTCGATGCTGCGGTACATGGCCTCGGCACCATTGCGCTCCACGAATTGCACCACGGCCTCGGCCTGCGGTTGGTAGACACGGACGGCCTCGGGCGTGGCCTGGATGCTGCGCTCCAGCAAGGCCAGGGTTTCGGGGTGGAGGGCACCGGTTTCCAGCACAAAGGCGGGAATGTTCAACCCCAGGCGGTGAATGATGTGGCTCACCACCACGTCTTCCGCGCCCAGGCTGTTGGCTTGCACCACTTGCACGGTACCGTCAGATGCTGTAAAAATAATAGCAGCCTGACGCAGCAGCTCTTCGGTGGTGGCCAGTTTGGTTGCGAAGTTGGCACTGGGCTTGGCGTTCAGCTCGGTGGCTTTGATCACCGGGGCGGCGCTGGCACCCGGCCAGGCAGAGGTGGCGGCCGTGGCAACAGAGGTGGTCATGCAGCCTCCGTGGCTGCCGTGCGGGCAAACAGGGGTTGGGTGGTGACGGCATCGCCCTGGTAGAAGCTGCTGAACAGATCGAGCAGCTTCTGGCCGTGGGCCAGGTCTTGCCCTTCGGCCAGCACCGCCTGTGTGAAGCCGGTGCGCTGCATTTGCTGGAGTTGGTCCACCAGCACGTCGCCTGTGGCGCGGATGTCACCGGTGAAGCCCAGGCGGCGGCGCAGCAGGAAAGCCTGGCTGAACGCGCGGCCATCGGTGAAGGCCGGGAAGTTCAGATCCACGCGGGTGATGCCGGTCAGGTCAAGCGTGCGGGGGTCGATGTCGTTGGCGGGGCTGAGCACGTGGGCCGCGGATGGGTCGGCAGGCAGGGCGTTGGAAGCGATGAGTTGCATGGCGGTATTTTCGTGGGTCTGGTTCAGGCTTCCGTGGCCTCTGCGGTGCGGGTGGCAGCGTTGGTTTTGTGGCGTGCGCCGTTGGCCGCAGCTTTGAAGGGGTCATGCCCGACGCGACGCAGCGTGTCAATGAAGGTTTCGCGCTCGGTGCGGTTCAGGCGGTAGACGTCGAGTACGGCCTCCACCACGTCGGTCACTTCTTCGGCTGCAAAGGAAGGCCCAACCACTTTGCCGGCCACTGGCTGGCCAGAAAGGCGTGAGCCGTCTGAGCCCCCCAGGGTGACCTGGTACCACTCCTGCCCGTCTTTGTCCACGCCCAGAATGCCAATGTGGCCGCTGTGGTGGTGACCGCAAGAGTTGATGCAGCCGCTGATGTGCAGGTCGATTTCGCCCAGGTCGTGCAGCTCGTCCAGGTCGGTGTAGCGCTCGCTGATGCTGGCCGCAACGGGGATGGCGCGGGCATTGGCCAAGTCGCAAAAGTCGCCGCCGGGGCAGGCAATCATGTCGGTCAGCAGGCGGATGTTGGGTTTGGCCAGCCCCAGGCGGCGTGCGTCGCGCCACAACTCGGGCAACTGGTCGCAGCTCACCCAGGGCAGTACCAGGTTCTGGTCGTGGGTGACGCGCACTTCGCCTGCGCTGTAGCGTTCGGCGAGCTCGGCCACGGCATCCAGCTGGGTGGCGGTGGCGTCTCCAGGAGCTTGCCCCAGGCGCTTGAACGACAGGGTGACCACACGCAGGTCAGGGTTCTGGTGACCGGTCACGTTTTGCTGCAGCCAGCGGCCAAATTCCACGTCATCCTCGGCGGCGGCTTTCAGGATGTGGTTGATTTTGGCATCGGCCGATTTGCGGTCGCAGGTCAGGGCAGGCGCGACAAAGCTGGCGGCCACGCGCTGCAACTCGGCTGGTTGGATGGTGTGTGGCGCCCCGTCTTTTTGCAGGATGTCCTGGTACTCGGCCTCCACCTCGTCGGTGAAGCGCTGGCCCTCGGCCTTCACCAGAATTTTGATGCGGGCTTTGTATTTGTTGTCGCGGCGGCCCCAGCGGTTGTACACGCGCACCACCGCTTCCAGGTAGTTGACGATCTGGTCCCACTGCACAAACTCGCGGATCAGGCTGGCCACCACCGGCGTGCGGCCCATGCCGCCACCCACCCACACCTTGAAGCCTAGATTTTTTGTGTTGTAGAGGTCTTTACCGCTTGCTGAGTGGACGTTTTCAGCTACAGATTCAGTGGCGCTGTTCTGGCGTACCAGCTCCAGCCCCACATCGTGCCAACGGGTGGCGGCGCGGTCTTCGCGGGCACCGTGAATGGCAACTTTGAACTTGCGGGGCAGGTGAGCAAACTCGGGGTGCAAGGTGCTCCACTGGCGCAGGATTTCGGCAAACGGGCGCGGGTCGGCCACTTCGTCGATGGCCACGCCGGCCCGCTCGTCGGTGGTGATGTTGCGGATGCAGTTGCCGCTGGTCTGAATGCCATGCATGTCCACGCTGGCCAGCAGGTCCATCACATCGGCGGCTTTGTCCAGTGGAATCCAGTTGTACTGCACGTTCTGGCGGGTGGTGAAGTGGGCGTAGCCGTAGGTCAGGCGCGGGCCAGGGGCGGAACCGGCACGTTGGTCGATGCCGTCCTGTGTGGTTTGGGCGCGGGTCAGCAGCTCGGCATCAGGGCGGTCGTATTCACGGGCAATGCGGGCCAGCACGCGAATTTGGCGGGCCGACAGTTCACCGTAGGGCACGGCCACCCGCAGCATGGGCGCATAGCGCTGTACATACCAGCCGTTTTGCAGGCGCAGGGGGCGAAAGGCCTCTTCGCTGAGGCGGCCATTCAGGCGGCGCTCCAGCTGGTCCCGGAACTGTGCGGCTCGCTGGCGGATGAACTGGCGGTCAAAGTCGGTGTAGGCGTACATGGTGCAAAAACAGTAGAAATCGAATGCGGAAAAATAGGGCCGTTCGGCTGAGTGGTCAGATCAGGACCAGCTTGGTACCCGCCCATGCCAGCAGCACGGACAAGGCGCCACGGATCAGGCGGTCGGGTGTTTTGGTGACCAGGCGCGAGCCCAGCCAGATGCCGGGCAACGACCCGGCCAGCAAATTCAGCAGCAAGGGCCAATCCACCGCACCCAAGGATGCATGACCCAGGCCGGCTACCAGTGTGAGGGGCACGGCATAGGCAATGTCTGCCGCCACGATGCGAGGCAGTGGCAGGCGGGGGTACAGCAGCAGCAGGGCCGACACGCCAATGGCACCCGCGCCCACCGAGGTCAGCGTCACCAGCGTACCAATGACGGCTCCCAGCAGCACTGGCAGGGCGGGGTGGCGGGGCTGGAGGGCAACGGCCTCGTCTTCGGCAGACAACTGACGGGGCAGTTGCTTGCCGCGAATGGCTTTGTACAGGGTGGCCGCTGCGGTCAGCATCAGAGCGACGCCCAGTGTGGTGGTCATGATTTTTTGCACCGAATCGGTGGCTTGTCCCACGTCGTGCAGCACCCACAACGTGAACAGCGACGCTGGAATGCTGCCTGCGCACAGCGAGGCCACCACCTTCCATGGCACCAGCTTCTTGCGCGCCAACGTGACGGTGCCGCCCAGTTTGGTGAAGGCCGCGAACAGCAAGTCGGTTCCCACGGCCATGTAGGGTTTGACGCCGAAGAAGAAGATGAGGATGGGCGTCATGAGCGAGCCGCCACCCACACCCGTCAGCCCCACCACAGTGCCCACTACAAACCCAGCGATCACAAAGCCAATATCGTTCATGGAGCGGGACTGTAGGGGGTTGTGGTTATGGTTCAAACGATTTTTTTTGTATGCCTTTATGTCAAATGAATATAAAGGCGTGAATCTCAATCCCAAGGGCATGCGGGTAGGTTGGACACTCTGCCAAGGTATGCCGTGGCGTGGACTTTGTTGTGCAATCCAAGCTAGGGATGCCTCACATTGCTTGGTACAGTAGGATGCGTCATGACAGCAAAGCCGCCATTGCCAGATTTGTTCGTGGAATCCCAGCCCAGCCCGTTGCAGCCACAGGCCCCCGCAGCTCTGGATTTGGATCTGGGGCTGGCCAAAGCTGTGCCACCGACATCCCCTCCAGCCGCTTTTTTGATGACCAATGCCCCTGTCGCCGCTTGTGAGGAAGAATTTGCTTCCACCAGCCCGGATGCCATGGGTGGATTCGATGAATGGATCAATCACAAAGCCTTGGTGGTGCATGACAATCCAGCCGAGCGCATCCACTGGCGGGCACGGATGGCATTGGCCAACTTGGTCTGGATGGACGAGGCCACCACCACCACTCAGGCACTGACGGCCATTGATGCCGCCCAGTACAGCTTGCTGGTGGTGTCTTGCGAATGTTCCACTGTGGACCCGGTTGCGGTGGTGGAGGCCTACCATTACAGCAACGAGCAGGGATTGACGGTGGTGACGGGTGTTTCGCAGGATGACCTGCCGCTGATGGATGGCGACGAGCCGCCTCCGGCTCCCACCAGCTGGACCGCAAAGTTCCGTGCCTTATGGAAACGCGAGGACTTGCAGTCCAGGTTTCACCATTCCACCGCCTTTTCGGCGGGGCATTTTGCCCATCAACTCATGGCCCCTCTCAATCCTGCGGACATGGATGCGGTATTGCGTGAGTGGGTTCGCCGGCAAAAGCGCTGACAGCCAGCCAGCGGGTATTCAGCCCGACTTGCGGGCATGGCGCAACGCAAACCGGGCGGGGTCCAGCGCCAATGCGTGGCTTCGCGCAATCGGCCAGGGGGCGCCAGACATTTGAGCGGCCACCCATTCTCCCAACAGGGCCGCCAAGGTCAACCCTCTGGAGCCCAGCGCACACACCGTCCACAAGCCGGGCTGGCGTGGGAGGTGTTCCAGACGGTCAGAGGCATTCCATGCATGCCCCATGGCGGGCCAGGGACCGGCCAAAGGCAGTCGGTCTGGTGACGCGCAGCGCACGCCGGCCCAATCTTGCATGGCGTGCTGTGTGACCGCGTCATGCGCCTGGGGCGACATGGCTTGCAAACTGCGCAAGTTGGCGGCCCGGCTGCTTGGCGTGCAGATCGTGTCGTTTTGTCCCCGCTCGTAGGTGGATCCCATGGCCCACATGGTGGGAGGGGACAGGCCTGAGTCGGCATATGCGGGAACCCACACGCCCTGTTGCCGAATGGGGCAAGGTGCCCAGGGCTCTTCGACCCGTGCGGCATGCGTCAATTGCCCTTTGACCGGGCGCAGCGGCAGTGCCGCAGGGGGACTGTGGGGCTCCAGCAGAGCTTGGGTGCCGTAGGCGCTGGCCAGCACCAGGAAAGGGGCTTGCATCACCGTTTGCAGATTGGCCGATTGCACCATCCAACCGGCTTCCGTCCCGTGGCTTGGAGGTGCCGGTTGGATGGCCTCTATGCGTTGCCCCCAGGTTTCGGTGAGCAAACCGGTTGCGCGTGCCGCCGACAACCATGCATTCACCAGCGCCGCTGGCCGCACCAATGCACCGGGTTGCAGGTTGGAGGCATGAATGGGGTGGGTCAGCAAGTGTTCCAGCGGTGGCTGCTGGTTGGGCGGAACGTCTTTCAAATTGGCCACCGTGGTGGTTTGCCAGCCCTGACCTGGCGGCACTCGTTCCGTCAATTCCCGCAGATGCAGGGGCACGCCGACTCGTGACAGGGCGCTGAGAACGGTATCGTTGTTGGCCTGGTGCTCTGTCATCAACCCCACTGGCAAGCCGGATGCCCCCAGGGCTGGTGCGCAATGGGTGTCCAGCAGATGCACCCGCCAACCCCTGCGAACCAGGGCCCAGGTGATGGCGGCACCGGCCAGGCCTGCGCCCACCACCATGGCATGGCGGCCGGCGTCCGGTGGTGATGGTGTAGACGGTACCGACCACGGAGGCTGGTAAGCCCAATGGGCGCGAGTGGCATCCAGCGGGATGAATCCAGCGGTCTTCAGGCATGCGGCCTGTTCGGTGCTCCATGTGGCCGGCGCAATGGTCAGTGGCGCTTGCTTGGCGCAACAACGGGCCAGGCGGGAGAGGGTTTTTGGCAAGTCTTGCAGGTTGCGGTCGACGGCTTTTGCGCCGTCTGCCTCACCGGTTTGGTGGTGTGGCAGTGCCTGGTGGCTGATCCAGGTTGCGTGGGCCTGGCAAACCAATTCCCCCAAGGATTGGGGGACCGGGCCCACGCATAGCAGGACATGCAAAGGCCCCAAACACAACGGATGAAAGCCTGCAGGCAATGCGGAGGGCCAACCGGGCGGCGCTGCTTGCTTCAGGGCCGCAGGCAGGTGGGCGAGCAATTCGGGGGCCGCTGGTGCTTCAACCAGCAGAACCAGGTCTGACCACCCCGATGCGTCGGACGGGCGTTCCAGCTCGCGCAGCGCGGTCAAAAGCCCGTGGGCGTCTGACCCGCCAACCCCCAGCCAAGTGCGAACCAACACGTTTTGGAATGAACGGATGCGCAATTCGTGCGCGGGGTGCTGCGTGCGGAGCGGGTGAACCGGGGGCGGGGTGTTCAGGCAGAGGGCGGCACGTAGCCTTGTGCCACATCAGCCCCGGAGCCAAAGAAATGGTTTTCCATCTGACGGGCCAGGTACTGGCGGGCGCGTGCATCGGCCAGGTTGAGGCGGTTTTCGTTCACCAGCATGGTCTGTTGCTTGAGCCAAGCGGCCCAGGCCTCCTTGCTCACGCTTTCCCAAATGCGCTTGCCCAGCTCACCGGGGTAGGGTGGGAAATCGAGCCCTTCCGCTTCTTTGCCCAACTTGATGCATTGAACCGTGCGTGCCATGGTGCTTCTTCTTTCTGGAGTTCTTCAAACCAACGTGAATGCCTGCGGATGCTCACTGTTCCACAAAAGCGCGTTCCACCACATAGTCCCCAGGGGTTGTGGTGCTGCCTTCCGTGAAGCCGCGTGCGTTGAGCAGGTCACGCATGTCCTTGTTCAGGGCTGGGCTGCCGCAGATCATGACGCGATCGCGCGCGGGGTCCAGTTTGGACAGGCCCAGGTCGCTTTCGAGTTGACCGCTGGCCAGCAAGTCGGTGGCACGACCTCGGTTTTTGAACGGCTCGCGCGTGACGCAAGGGTAGTACAGCAGCTGTTCCTTCACCACGTCGCCCAGGTATTCGTGGTTGGGCAGATCCACGGTGATGTATTCGGCATAGGCCAACTCGCTCACCTCGCGCACGCCATGGAACAGGATGACCTTTTCGTACTTTTCGTAAGTGGCCGGATCGCGGATCAGGCACATGAACGGGGCCAGGCCGGTGCCGGTGCCAATGAGGTACAGGTTTTTGCCAGGCAGCAGGTAGTCAATCAGCAAGGTGCCGGTGGGCTTTTTGCCCACAATGATTTTGTCGCCGACCTGGATGTGCTGCAGGCGGGAGGTGAGGGGGCCGTCCTGCACCTTGATGCTGAGGAATTCCAGATGCTCTTCGTAGTTGGCGCTGGCAATGGAGTAAGCGCGCAGCAGCGGTTTGCCATCGACCTTCAGCCCGATCATGGTGAAGTGCCCGTTGGAAAAGCGCAGTGCCTGATCACGGGTGGTTTTGAAACTGAACAGGCGGTCGGTCCAGTGGTGAACTTCGGTAACGGTTTCTTCCAGGAAGGCGCTCATGCGGACTCTCGGCTTTTTTGAGGTGAATTCGGGAACTGCGGGAGTGTAAGCTGGCACATATATCCCGTTGCCATGACAAATGTCACTGACCGGCATAAGAGTCGGACTCGTTTGATGCGGCTCAACACCTTTCAATCTCTTGCGCCATCAGCTGTGCACACCCTGATTTCATGATGTTTTGTTCGATTTCTGCACGGCCTGCCCGTGTGATGGCCGCCATTGCGGCTTTGTGTGCCGGTCTGTTGGCATTTGGCATGGTTTTGCAGCATGTGGTGGGCCTGGAGCCTTGCCCCATGTGCATCGTGCAGCGGTATGCCCTGCTGCTGGTAGGGTTGGTGGCCTTGGCGGCGTCGCTGGTCAAGGGCCAGAGGGTGCGCTTGGGGTTGCAAGGGTTGGTGGTGGTGTTGTGCGGGTTGGGTGCGTTTGTGGCCGCTCGCCAGAGTTTCTTGCAGTGGTACCCGCCCGAGGTGGCCACCTGTGGACGTGATTTGTACGGAATGATCGAGTCCTTCCCGCTGCAACGCGTCATTCCCATGGTGTTCAAAGGCAGTGGAGATTGCTCGGCCATTGACTGGACGTTTCTGGGGCTGACCATTGCCAACTGGTCGTTCCTGAATTTTGTGTTCATGGCGGCCATCACCGTGGCCTTGCTCTGGTGCCATCAAAAACGGAGCTGAAAAGCTCCGTTGAATAAGCGGTAAAGCGCTAAAAAATTACAAAATAGCGCTGCCGGGGTGTTCCCCCCGCTCGTACACCACATGGGCACGGCCCACCAGCAGGGCATCCAGCGTGCCAATGTTTTTGGTGTTCTTGTTGGTGTAGGGCAGCTTTTGCAGCACGTAGCGCATGGCGTTCAGGCGTGCGCGCTTTTTGCAATCGCTTTTGATGACCGTCCACGGCGCGTCGGCGGTGTCGGTTTCAAAGAACATGGCTTCCTTGGCCTTGGTGTAGTCGTCCCATTTGTCCAGGCTGGCCAGGTCAATGGGGCTGAGCTTCCACTGCTTGAGCGGGTGGGCCTCCCGTTCCTTGAACCGGCGGCGCTGCTCCTTGCGACTGACCGAGAACCAGAACTTGATGAGGTGGATGCCACTGCGCACCAGTTGCCGCTCGAACTGCGGGGCCTGGCGCATGAACTCCTGGTATTCGGCCTCGCTGGCAAAACCCATGACCCGCTCCACCCCGGCACGGTTGTACCAACTGCGGTCGAACAGCGCAATTTCACCCGCGGTGGGCAGGTGCTGCACATAGCGCTGGAAGTACCACTGGCCGCGTTCGGTTTCGCTGGGCTTTTCCAGGGCCACCACGCGGGCTCCCCGGGGGTTGAGGTGTTCCATGAACCGTTTGATGGTGCCGCCCTTGCCAGCGGCGTCGCGCCCCTCAAACAGAATGACAATGCGTTGCCCGGTTTCCTTGGCCCAGGCTTGCAGCTTCAGCAGTTCGACCTGCAGCAGGTATTTTTGCTGCTCGTAACGCTTGCGCGACAGCAGGTTTTTGTAGGGATACTCGCCGCTGCGCCAGTTGGTGGCCAACTCCTCGTCGGCCTTGGCGTTGGCGGCGTCTTTGGCTTTGCGTTGGGCGGTTTTGGCTTCGGCTTTCAGCAGGCGGCGAATGGCTTGCGCATCGTCGGGCGATGCGCCTTCCAGAATGGCCCGCAGCGAGGCCGCTTTGGGAGCGGCGGGTGTGGCGTGGTCCAGCAGGATGTGTTCCACTGCCGCCAATTTGGCGCTGCGGGCTTTGTCGGTGGCTTTCTCCACAGCTGCCTTGCGCAGCGGCTCCGGCTGGGCGGTACCGAGCGTGTCGCCAGCAGCGACTGTGCGCGCTGGTCGTCGGCCTGCGGATGCCGTGCGGGTGGGTTGTGTTTCCACCTTGCCTGCTTGGGTTGCTTTGCGGGGGAGGATGCTCCCCTTGCCCACTGACGGAGCGGGCGCGGCGGTGGGTTCAACCGGCGCGGCTGGCGCAGGGAGCGGGTTGGCAGCGATGGTTGCGGTCATGGGCAAAAACTCCTGAAACACGGATGTGTTTCAGTATGGTGACAGCTTTTGCCGACTAGGTTGATCCGTATCAACCCAGCTTCTTGACCAGCACCATGCTCTTGCGGTCCCAGTTGTATTTGCGCTTGCGGGCCTCGGGCAGCCAGTCGGGGTCCACCTGCTGGAAGCCGCGTTTGATGAACCAGTGCATGGTGCGGGTGGTGAGCACAAAAATGCTTTGCAGGCCCATCAGGCGGGCGCGTTGCTCAATGCGTTTCAACACCTTCTCGCCATCGCCTTGGCCTTGGCTTTGGGGGGAAACGGTCACCGCTGCCATCTCGGCGGTTTTGGCCTCGGGGTAGGGGTAGAGCGCGGCACAGGCAAAAATGACGCCATCGTGCTCAATGATGGTGTAGTTGGCCACGTCGCGTTCAATTTCGGTGCGGTCGCGTTTGACCAGCGTGCCGTCCTTCTCGAAAGGCTCGATCAGTTGCAGGATGCCGCCCACATCGTCGGGAGTGGCCTCGCGCAGTTCTTCCAGTTTTTCGTCCACCACCATGGTGCCAATGCCGTCGTGCACATACACCTCCAGCAGCAGCGCACCATCCACCGCAAACGGGATGATGTGGCTGCGCTCCACCCCCGCTTTGCAGGCTTTGACGCAGTGCTGCAGGTAAAACGCGGTGTCGGTTGGCACCTGGGGGGCTGGCAACTGGGCCAGCAAGGCTTCGGCGGCGGCCAGGGGCAGCTCGGTGTCGATGGGGTTGTCGTCACCCAGGGGCAGGGTGGGGTCGAGGGCAATGCCAGCCACTTCGGTTACAAAAATCAGCTTGTCGGCTTGCAGGGCAATGGCCACACTGGTGGCCACTTCTTCCATGCTCAGGTTGAAAGCCTCGCCTGTGGGCGAAAAGCCGAACGGCGACAGCAGCACCAGCGAACCCAAGTCCAGCGTCTGGGCGATGCCTTTCACATCCACCTTGCGCACCAAGCCGCTGTGCTGGAAGTCCACGCCGTCCACAATGCCGACCGGACGGGCTGTGATGAAGTTGCCTGACATCACCCGTACCGTGCTGTCAGCCATGGGGGTGTTGGGCAGGCCCTGGCTGAAAGCGGCCTCAATCTCGTAGCGCAGCTGGCCGGCGGCCTCCTGGGCGCAGTCCAGCGCCACCGGGTCGGTGATGCGGATGCCGTGTGAGTATTTGGCCTGGTGCCCCTTGGCCGCCAGTTGCTCGTTCACCTGCGGGCGAAAACCGTGCACCAGCACCACTTTCACGCCCATGCTCTGGATCATGGCTAGGTCTTGCGCCAGATGGGGGAGCTTGCCTGCGGCAATGGCTTCGCCCGCCACACCCACCACGAAGGTCTGGTTGCGGAATTTGTGGATGTAGGGCGCCACCGACCGGAACCAGGGCACAAAGGTGAAATTGAAAACGGCAGACATGGCGCAGTGGGAGATGGATTCAGGCGACAGGAAGCAATTGCAGATGCCGATCGGGCAGCAGTCTGAGAAAGTCCCTGTCAAATGTCACTAGGACTTCGTTGTGGTTCAGTGTGGTGGCGGCTATCCAGGCATCTGGCACGTCGTTGCCTGCGAGCCCCCGTTCGGCGCAGAGTTGCCGCAGCGCAGGCCATTCGGAGTCAGTGGCCAACCAGTTCACCCCAGCACAGGCCAGCAAGGTATCGGCAAATGCCAGTGCGTGGGCCATGGGTGTGGGTTCTTTGAATATTTTGGGGTGGGTTACCAGCCGAAGATAGCTGGCCACCACCGTGCCCATCAGCGTGAGCGAGGGGCCTGCGCCACTGACGCATTCGGCCAGGGCCTGGGTTAGCCAGCCGTGGGCCGTCCCGTGGTGGGCGTGGTCGCGGCGCGAAGCCGCCACCAACACATTGACGTCGGGGGTCATGGGTGTTCCACCGCCGCCAGCAGCGATTTGTTGCTGGTGGGGTCTATGCCCGCCTGGAGGCCACTGTGCCCGTCGAACAAGGGCAATGTGGGTACCGCCGCAGCGGTGGTCGGGCGCGACCCCTGCACGTACTGCGTCAGCAGCTCCCGCACCTTGGCGCTGAGTGACGTGCCTTCCTCAATGGCTTTGATGCGGGCTTTCTTGATGAGCTGTTCGTCAATCGAAAGGGTGAGGTTGGACATGGTGGGCTCCAGCGGTCTCCGGTACTGTGAATCAGTGTAGCACGTGAATATGTGAACCTGTGTGTTGGATAATCCAACCCCATGCCCACCACCAATCCTGAGCCGCTCCCCCACGCCTCACCCACCGCCCCGCTCACCATCAACTTTCCAGAGAACCTGCCCGTCAGCGCCCGGCGCGACGAGATCATGGCCACCTTGGCGGCGCACCAGGTCACCATCGTGTGCGGTGAAACCGGTTCGGGCAAAACCACGCAGCTGCCCAAAATGGCGCTGGCCCTGGGCCGGGCGCAGCGCGTGCAGGTGCCTGGCAAGGATGGCAAGCTGCGCTGGCAAGGGCCGGTGATTGGCCACACCCAGCCCCGGCGCATTGCGGCCACCAGTGTCGCCCAGCGCATTGCCGACGAGCTGGAAACCCCATTGGGCGAGGTGGTGGGCTACAAGGTGCGCTTCAATGACCGGCTGACGCCCGGTGCCCGCGTCAAGCTGATGACCGACGGCATTTTGCTGGCCGAAACCCAGACCGACCCGCTGCTGCGCGGCTACGACACCCTCATCATCGACGAGGCGCACGAGCGCAGCCTCAACATCGACTTTCTGCTGGGCTTTCTGCGCCAGCTGCTGCCCAAACGGCCCGACCTCAAGCTCATCGTCACCTCGGCCACCATCGACGCCGAGCGCTTCGCCACCTACTTTGCCGATGCCAAGGGCCAACCCGCGCCGGTGCTGATGGTGTCGGGCCGCACCTTCCCGGTGGAAGTGCGCTACCGTCCCTTTGACGATGGCGAAAGCGCTGCCAAAAGCGATAGCAAAGAATCCAATAAACAAAAGCGCGGAGAGCGAAAAGACCTCAATGACGCCATTGCAGATGCGGTGGACGAGCTGTGGCGCGGGGGTGCCGGACATTCAACGGTGGGTGGGGACATCCTCATCTTCCTGCCCGGCGAGCGCGAAATCCGCGAGGCCGCGGACCACCTGACCAAACACCTCAGCCACCACCCCGTGCTGCGCCACACCGAGGTGCTGCCGCTGTTTGCCCGACTTTCGCAAGCCGAGCAGGAGCGGGTGTTCCACCCCAAGGGTGTGCGACGCATCGTGCTGGCCACCAACGTGGCCGAAACCTCGCTGACCGTGCCCGGCATCCGCTACGTGATCGACGTAGGCACGGCCAGGGTCAAACGCTACAGCCTGCGCCAGAAGGTGGAGCAGTTGCTGGTGGAGCCCATCAGCCAGGCAGCGGCCAACCAGCGCTCGGGCCGCTGCGGTCGCGTGGCCGACGGCATTTGCATCCGCCTGTATGACGAGGCCGATTTCAATGGTCGCCCCAGGTTCACCGACCCGGAAATTTTGCGCAGCTCGCTGGCCGGCGTGATCTTGCGCATGAAAACCTTGCACCTGCACGGGGCCACAGGCGGGGTGGAAGACTTCCCCTTCATCGAGCCACCCAGCCGCCGCGCCTTTGCCGACGGCTACGCCCTCCTGCAAGAGCTGGGCGGGGTGGACGACACGCTGCAACTCACTGAAGTGGGCCGCCAACTGGCCCACCTGCCGCTGGACCCGCGCGTGGGCCGCATGATCCTGGCCGCCCGCGAACGCGGCGCGCTGGCCGAGGTGCTGGTGATTGCCAGTGCCCTCAGCCTGCAAGACGTTCGGGACCGGCCCATTGACAGGCAAGCCGCCGCCCAACAGGCCCATGTCAAGTGGGACGACGAAAAGAGCGAATTCAGCGGCACCCTGCGCCTGTGGAACTGGCTGGAGGGCCTGCGCGGGCACAAGGCTGGCCAGGTGCCGATGGACGGAGGTGAGCCTGGCAGCGAGGGCGCAGCATCCCGGGCAGGGCAGCCCGCCACCCACAAACTCAGCCACCGCCAGCAAGAGCAAACGCTGAAAGACGCCTTCATCCACGTGCGCCGCGTGCGCGAGTGGCGCGACATCCACACCCAGCTGCACACTGTGGTGGCCGAACACCGTTGGGTGCTCAACACCCAGCCTGCCGGGTACGAGGCCTTGCACAAAAGCATGCTGGCCGGGCTGCTGGGCAACGTGGGCTGCAAAAGCGACGATCTGGATTACTACAACGGCGCGCGCGGCATCAAGTTTCACCGCCACCCCGGGGCCAACCTCAGCAAGAAGCCGAGCCGCTGGATCGTGGCCGCCGAGCTGGTGGAAACCACCCGACTGTTTGGCCGTGGCATGGCCAGCATTGAACCCCAGTGGCTGGAGGAGGTGGGGGGGCATTTGCTCAACCGCCAAACGTCTGATCCGCAGTGGGACAAGCGCAGCGCCCAGGTCATCGCCCACGAGCGGGCCACGCTGTACGGCCTGCAGGTGTACCAAGGGCGGCGCGTCAGCTTCGGGCGGCTGGACCCGGCAGAGGCCCGGCGCATCTTCATCCGCAGTGCGCTGGTGGAAGGTGCGGTGCCCGACCACTGGCCCAAGACGCTGCCCTTCTGGCCCGCCAACCAGAAACTCATGCGCCAGGTGGAGGAGCTGGAGCACAAGGCCCGCAGGCAGGACGTGCTGGTGGACGAAGAACTCATCTTTGCTTATTACAACCAGCACATTCCGGCCGACGTGTGCACGGGCGCGGCGTTCGAGCGCTGGTATGGCCAGGCCGTGAAACAAACGCCCAAACTGCTGCAGCTCACCAAAGACGAGCTGATGCGGCATGAGGCCGCGGGCATCACCACCCAGGCCTTCCCCAAGGTCATACGACTGGGCGGGGTGGACTGCGCGGCCAGCTACCTGCACGAACCCGGTGATGCCAAAGACGGCCTCAGCGTCACCGTGCCGCTGTTCGTGCTGAACCAGGTCAGCGAAGACCGCACCGAATGGCTGGTGCCCGGCATGCTGAAAGACAAGGTGCTGGCGTTGCTGAAGACCCTACACCAGCGCCCCCGCTCGCGCCTGGTGCCGCTGCCCGAGACCGCCACCCGCTTTGCCGATGCGCTGACCGGCGCGGAAGCCTTCGGCCGCGGCAACCTGATGGACGCGCTGCTGAAGCTCGTGCGCGAGGCCACACAGCTCGACATCAAACGCGCCGACATCAAGGCCGACATGCTCAGCCCTCACCACCTCATGCACATCCGCGTGGTGGACGAACATGGCCGCCAACTGGGCGCGGGCCGCAGCCTGGCTGCGCTGAAAGGCGAGCTGGGCGCCAAAGCCCGTGGGGCCTTTCAGGCGTTGGCTGCGTTGAAAACCACGGCAACGCCTCAAAAAACAGAAGAAAAAGTGGCTTCGCCGCAATCAAATCAAGCGGTAAAAGCTATCAAAAGTGAAAAATCAGCCGCCACAACGCCTGTGGCCGATGCACAAGCTGATGCACAAAAGCGCCACACCACCTGGGCCTTTGGCGAGCTGCCCGAGCTGATGGAAATCCGCAAAGGCGGGCAGACCCTCATTGGCTTCCCGGCCCTCATTGACCAGGGCGACGGCGTCACCATCGAGGTGTTTGACGAGCCCGAACTGGCGGCGGCCAAGCACCGCGCCGGCCTGCGCCGCCTGTTTGCGCTGCACATCAAAGACGCGCTCAAGTACCTGGAAAAAAACCTGCCCGGCCTGCAACAAATGGGCGTGGCTTTCATGGGGCTGGGCACGTCGGACGACCTGAAACACCTGCTGCTCGATGTGGCGCTGGACCGTGCCTTCCTGCAAGACCCGCTGCCCACCGATGCCACCGCCTTCAACACCCGCGTGGCCGAAGGCCGTGGGCGGCTCACGCTCATTGCCAACGAAGTGGCCCGCCTGTGCGGCACCATCCTGCTGGAACACACCGCCGCCCAGCGCAAGCTCAAAGACAGCAAACCCGCCGCCGATGTCGCCACCGACGTGCAGCAGCAACTGGCCCGGCTGGTGACCAAGCGCTTTTTGCTGGAAACGCCTTGGGCCCAACTGCAGCACCTGCCACGCTACCTGAAAGGCGTACAGCTGCGCCTGGACAAACTGCGCGCCGACCCCGCCCGCGACGCCGCCAAACTGGCCGAGCTGAAGCCGCAAGACCAACGCTATTGGCGCCTGGTGGCCGAACGCAAAGGCCAGGTGGACGACCGCATGGCCGAATTCCGCTGGTTGCTGGAAGAACTGCGCATCAGCTTCTTCGCGCAGGAACTGCGCACACCCACACCGGTGAGCGTGAAGCGGCTGGACAAGGCCTGGGCGCAGTTGAATCAATGACAACACGCATCCACTCAGCCTAAGATTTGTAGTTTTTGATGGGATTGCCACACATGGCTTCTTCGGTTTCCAGCACTTTCGATCCCTTGGAATTGAGCGACGGGCGGCCCGATCCGCAAATGGCACAACTCCGCGTACCACCGCACTCGCTGGAGGCCGAATCCAGTGTGTTGGGTGGCCTGCTGCTGGACAACGGTGCGTGGGACCGGGTGGGAGACCTGGTTCAAGAAGACAACTTCTACCGCGCCGAACACAAGTTGGTGTACGGGGCCATTTCACAGCTGATCAACGCGTCCAAGCCTGCGGATGTGATCACGGTGTTCGAGCATTTGCAAAGCAAAGGCCGCTCGGAAGATGTGGGTGGCTTGGCTTACCTCAACTCCCTGGCACAGTATGTTCCCAGTGCGGCCAACATCCGCCGCTATGCGGAAATCGTGCGCGAACGGTCCATTCTGCGCAAGCTGTTGACCGCCAGCGACGAAATCGCCACCGCAGCATTCAACCCGCAGGGGCGGCCAGTGGATCGCATTCTGGATGAGGCAGAGCAAAAAATCTTCCACATCGGGGAAGAGGGTTCGCGCATGAAGCAGGGGTTCCAGAGTCTGGACAACCTGGTTGTGGGCCTGATGGACCGCGTGCAGGAGATGGCCGACAACCCCAACGACGTCACCGGTGTGCCCACCGGTTTTTATGACCTGGACCGCATGACCGCCGGGCTTCAGCCCGGTGACCTGGTGGTGTTGGCCGCACGCCCGTCCATGGGTAAAACCGCATTTGCCGTCAACATTGCCGAGCATGTGGCCTTGAACGAAGGGTTGCCGGTGGCGGTGTTTTCCATGGAAATGGGGGCCGCCCAGCTGGCCGTCCGTATCGTGGGTTCGATTGGCCGGATTCACCAAGGTCATTTGCGCACCGGCAAATTGACGGACGAAGAGTGGCCCCGCTTGACTGAAGCCATTGAACGCCTGCGCACGGTTTCGTTGCACATTGACGAAACCCCCGGCCTCACGCCCAGCGAGCTGCGCGCCAACGCCCGCCGCCTCGCGCGCCAATGCGGCAAGCTGGGTTTGATTGTGGTGGACTATTTGCAGTTGATGAGCGGCAGTGGCAAATCAGACAGCGAAAACCGCGCCACCGAGCTGGGCGAAATTTCGCGGGGCTTGAAGATGCTGGCCAAAGAGTTGCAGTGCCCGGTCATTGCGCTGTCTCAGCTCAACCGAAGCGTGGAACAACGGACCGACAAGCGCCCCATGATGAGCGACCTGCGGGAATCGGGCGCCATTGAACAGGATGCCGACATCATCATGTTCATTTACCGCGACGAGTATTACAACAAAGACAGCAAAGAACCCGGTGTGGCCGAAATCATCATTGGCAAGCAGCGTAACGGCCCCACCGGAACCGTCAAGCTGACCTTCCTGAACGCCTTGACCCGGTTTGAGAGCCTGGCCTCGGGTTCAGATGATTTTTAAAAAGAATAGCTGAAAACTACCGCCAATCAAGCGGTAGGGGCACAAAAAATTCAAAGAACGTCGCTGGCAAAGTCAGCCAGCCGTGAGCGTTCGCCGCGCGCCAGGGTGATGTGCCCGCCATGTGGCCAGCCCTTGAATCGGTCCACGGCAAAAGTCATCCCCGATGAGCCTTCGGTGAGGTAGGGTGTGTCAATCTGGGCCAGATTGCCCATGCAGACGATTTTGGTGCCTGGCCCTGCGCGGGTGATGAGGGTCTTCATCTGCTTGGGCGTCAGGTTCTGCGCCTCGTCGATGATGACGTACTTGCTCATGAACGTACGGCCACGCATGAAGTTCAGGCTCTTGACCTTGATGCGGCTGCGGATCAGTTCATTCGTGGCGGCCCGGCCCCATTCGCCGGCATTGCCGCCATCGCCTTTGGCCAGAAATTCGAGGTTGTCGTCCAAGGCACCCATCCAGGGACCCATTTTTTCTTCTTCGGTGCCGGGCAAAAAACCAATGTCTTCGCCCACGCTCACCGTGGCGCGGGTCATGATGATTTCGGTGTACCGGCGTTCATCCAGCACCTGGACCAGCCCAGCGGCCAAGGCCATGAGTGTTTTGCCCGTGCCTGCGGTGCCGGTGAGAGTGACAAGGTCAATCTCGGGGTCCATCAGCAGGTTGAGGGCAAAGTTCTGTTCGCGGTTGCGGGCGGCCACACCCCACACCGAGTGCTTCAGGTGGGTGAAGTCACGCAGGGTTTTGAGCACGGCGGTTTTGCCGCGAATTTCCACCACCCGGGCGTACAGCGGTGGCTCCCCAGGCGCTTCGAAATACACGAACTGGTTGATGTGGAACTGCTGCGTCACGTCGCCGCCCACACGGTAGAACGTGAACTGGCCTTGCTGCCAGCTTTCCACGGTTTTGCTCTGGCGGGTCCAGAAGTCGGTGGGCAACGCCAATGCGCCGCTGTACAGCAGTTCACCGTCATCCAGGGTTTTGTCGTTCTCGTAGTCTTGTGCGTCCAGCCCCAAGGCACGGGCCTTGATGCGCATGTTGATGTCCTTGGACACCATGGCCACCACGCGTTCGGTGTGACGGTGGCTCAGGGCCTGCACCACGCCCAAAATCTGGTTGTCGGCCTTGCCTTGCGGCAGGCTGGTGGGGAGTGTGTAGTCCAGGGGCTCGGTCTGGAAAAACAGGCGCCCCCGTGCTTCGGTGTGCCCGGTGGCATTCAGGGGAAGGCCTGCTCCAATGTTGTCTTCACCAGCCTGTGCGGCCAGCGCGTCCAGTGTTCGGCTGGCCTGGCGGCCGTTTCGGGCCACTTCCGTCATGCCCTTCTTGTGACCGTCCAGTTCCTCCAGCACGATCATGGGCAGGTACACATCGTGTTCCTCAAACCGGAACAGACTCATGGGGTCGTGCAACAGCACGTTGGTGTCCAGCACAAACAGCTTGGTCGAGCCGGATGCTGCTTGGTGTGGATTGGCTTTGGCGACAGTTGGCGAGGCGCGCTTGGGAGAGGCCTTTGTTTTGACGCCTGGAGCGGCTGAGCGGTTGACGGTGGATGACTCCGAAGCCGTTTGTACAGCGGTGGGTGCTGCTGGATTGGCCATTACGGTGGGGACGTTGGCTTGCAAATCAACGGCCTGCGCGGGAGAGCGGCGGTCGGGCTGGGCCGTCGTGCGTGTTTTGGTGGCCGCTTTGGAGCTTGTTTTGGCTGACACGGCTTTTGCCGCACGAGGCGCCTGATCGGAGTTTGCTGCTGCCGAATGGCGGGGCCCAGGGGTGGATACGGTCAGGGCATCCAGTTTGGCAGAAGGCTTGTTCACCGAGGACTGTGCTGCAACAGACGGCACAAAGGGCGCATTCACATCCTGTATGCCGAGCTGCTGGAGGTCGAGTCGGCTACCTTTTTTGGTGGGGGGTGGGGGCAGTGGCATGGCAGAAAAAACAAAAGCCGTCAGCGAATGCAGACGGCTTGGTTGAAGGGGAGGAAGGAACCGGAAAACGGCTTGGTCATGCAGGCATTATGTCCAAAGCCAATGACGGTTCCTGAATGCCACCTGGTATGAGATCAATCGACAGAGACCGGCACGGCTTTGGTCACAGCCTTTCGCGGCGCCGCTTTGGCCGTAGGGTTTGTTTTGGCGGGTGCCGCCGGTTCGACCACCTTGCTTTTTGAAGGTGTGATTTTGGCTGCTGCTTTGGCTGCAGGCTTCTCGGAGGATTTGGCTGCTGGTTTTTCTGTGGATTTTGCGGTGGCAGCCTTGACAGGGGCTTTTACGGCTGCCTTTTTGGCTGGCACAGCAGGCTTTGCGGCTGCAACGGCAGGGGCTTCTGCAACGGCCGTTGTCACTTTGGCGGCTGGCTTGGCCGGTGCGGTGGCTTTTTTCAGGTCTTTGACGGCTTTCAGCACATCTTCCACGTGACCAGGAACTTTCAAACCCCGCCATTCTTGGGCCAATTTGCCGTCAGCACCGATCAGGAAGGTGCTGCGCTCGATGCCCTTGACCTTCTTGCCGTACATGATCTTGTTTTTGACCACGCCGAACATGTGACACATTTTTTCTTCAGTGTCGGCAATCAGTTCGAAGGGGAGTTCCAGCTTGGATTTGAACTCGTCGTGTGACTTCATGTTGTCGCGCGACACACCAAACACCAAAGCCCCTGCTTTCACAAAGTCTTTGTACTTGTCGCGGAACTGCATGGCCTCGGTGGTGCAGCCGGGCGTGTTGTCTTTGGGGTAAAAATACAAAACCACAGTTTGGCCAACGTGGCTGGTGTTGGACACTTTGACCTGGTTGGTGGCAAGGGCTTCAAATTCTGGAATGAGCTTGTTGACGACGACTGCCATGCTGTTTAACCCTGACCTAGTGAAGTGTGGCGGGCTGTATACGCAAGCCCGCTTTGAACAACCCGTGATTTTACCCTGAACGCTGTCCCTTTACTGGGCACTTGTCTGCGCAAAACGCACTGGTATCTGTTTGTATGAGCTAGGGAAAACCCTCGAAAGGTCAAGGGTGAGGACTTTCCAGCGCGTTGTCGATGGCGGTCGTCTGATGTTCAGGGGTTTCGCGATTCAATCAGCAATGCGGCCACCACCGTTCGTCCCTCTTGTGCCAGGATGTTGAAGGTGCGACAGGCTGCGGCGGTGGACATGGTTTCCCAGCCGATTTTTGCCTGTACCAACGGTTGCATGACGGCAGGCTTTGGAAACCGCAACTTGGTGCCGCTGCCAAACACCACCACTTCGGGTTCGAAGTTTCGCAATTCAGCAAAGAACTCGGGTTGCAAATCGTCAAATGCGTGAACATTCCAGGGCATGACCCCGTTTGCACTGCTCACCAGCACACTGTGGGTGTACCGCTGGCCGTTCACCTGAATCCACCCCTCGCCGTGGGCCTGAATGGACGTGGTGGTGGCTTGGTCTGCATGTAGCTTCATGGTGTGTCGGTGCAAGGGCTTGGAGTTGTGGTGAAATTGTAAGTTTCGGCCCTTTGCCATGTGGGTGCGATGCCTTTGCGGCACCGGCAACCCACGCTCCTTTTTTGCTCGCTCGCCATGAACTCGCGCACCATCCACAAATCTGCCAAGCTGAATAACGTGCTGTACGACGTGCGGGGCCCGATTGTGGAAGTCGCGCGCCAGATGGAGGAAGAGGGGCAGAAGATCATCAAGCTGAACATTGGCAACTTGGCTCCGTTCGGCTTTGATGCACCTGAAGAAATTCAGCAGGACATGATCCGCAACCTGCCCAATTCGGCAGGCTATTCCGACAGCAAAGGCATTTTTGCCGCGCGCAAGGCCGTCATGCACTACACCCAGCAGCAGGGTGTGGACGGTGTGACGCTGGATGACATTTACCTGGGCAATGGGGCCAGCGAGCTCATCACCATGGCTACCACAGCGCTGCTGGACGCAGGCGACGAATTGCTGGTGCCCATGCCCGACTATCCGCTGTGGACGGCCGCAGTCAGCCTGGCAGGTGGCACACCCGTGCACTACCGCTGCAATGAAGACAACGGCTGGATGCCCGACTTGGACGACATTCGCGCCAAGATCACGCCGCGTACCAAAGGCCTGGTGGTCATCAACCCCAATAACCCCACTGGCGCGCTGTATTCGGACGAGTTGCTGAAAAGCCTGGTGCAAATCGCCCGCGAGCACAACCTGGTGTTGATGGCCGACGAGGTGTACGACAAGGTGCTGTACGACGATGTCAAGCACACCGCCATTGCCAGTCTCAGCACCGATGTGCTGACCATGACGTTCAACTCGCTGTCCAAGTCGTACCGGGCGTGTGGCTACCGGGCGGGGTGGATGATCATTTCTGGCGACAAGGCCGTGGCGCAGGACTACATCGAAGGCCTGAACATGCTGGCCAACATGAAGCTGGGCTCCAACGTACCGGGCCAGTACGCCATTCAGACGGCGCTGGGTGGTTACCAGAGCATCAACGATCTGGTGAAAGAAGGCGGCCGCCTGCGCCGCCAGCGCGACCTGGCGTATGAGCTGATCACCGCCATTCCGGGTGTGACCTGCGTGAAGCCGCAGGCTGCGCTGTACATGTTCCCCCGGCTGGACCCCAAGGTGTACCCGATTGCCGACGACCGCCAGTTTTTCATGGAGGTGCTGCGCGCCACCCGTGTGATGCTGGTGCAGGGCTCTGGCTTCAACTGGCGGGAGCCAGACCATTTCCGCATCGTGTTTTTGCCACACGAAGACGATTTGCGCGAGGCCATTGCCCGCTTGGCCAAATTCCTGGAGCAATACCGTCGCCGCATGGGCACGGACGGATTGGTCGCTTAATTCATCTAGCAAACTTCCTTTGCCAGTCAAGCGGTGAAGGCCATTTTTTAAAGAAAAAACATGAAACCCATTCAAGTTGGCCTGCTGGGCATCGGTACCGTTGGCAGTGGCACCTTCAACGTGCTCAAACGCAACCAGGAAGAAATCACCCGCCGTGCGGGCCGTGGCATTGAAATCACCATGGTGGCCGACCTCGACGTGGCCCGCGCCAAGGCCGCCGTGGGCGAGGGCGTGACCGTGGTGAGCGACGCGCGCCAGATCATTGCTAATCCCGAGATCGATATCGTCATCGAGCTGATTGGCGGCTACGGCATTGCCAAGGCCCTGGTACTGGAAGCCATTGCCGCAGGCAAACACGTGGTCACCGCCAACAAAGCGCTGCTGGCCGTGCACGGCACCGAAATTTTTGCTGCGGCCAGCGCCAAAGGCGTGATGGTGGCGTTTGAAGCCGCCGTGGCCGGTGGCATCCCCATCATCAAGGCGCTGCGCGAAGGCCTGACGGCCAACCGCATCCAGTGGCTGGCCGGCATCATCAACGGCACCACCAACTTCATCCTGTCCGAAATGCGCGACAAGGGCCTGGACTTCGACGTGGTGCTGAAAGAAGCCCAACGTCTGGGCTATGCCGAAGCCGACCCCACCTTCGACATCGAAGGCGTGGACGCCGCACACAAGGCCACGCTGATGAGCGCGATTGCCTACGGCATCCCGGTGCAGTTCGACAAGGCCTATGTGGAAGGCATCACCAAGTTGGGCGCGGCCGACATCCGCTACGCCGAGCAACTGGGTTACCGCATCAAGCTGTTGGGCATTGCGAAGCGCCAGGCGAATGGTGTGGAGCTGCGCGTGCACCCCAGCTTGGTCCCGTCCAAGCGCCTGATTGCCAATGTGGAAGGTGCCATGAACGCCGTGATGGTGCATGGCGATGCTGTGGGCACCACGCTGTACTACGGCAAAGGCGCGGGCAGTGAGCCCACCGCCAGCGCGGTGGTGGCCGATTTGGTGGACATCACCCGCCTGCACACTGCCGACCCGCAAAACCGCGTGCCGCATTTGGCGTTCCAGCCTGGCTCGCTGAATGACTTGCCGGTGCTACCCATGAGCGAAGTGGTCACCAGCTACTACCTGCGCCTGCGCGTGGCCGATCAGGCTGGCGTGCTGGCCAAAGTCACCGGCTTGCTGGCCGAGGCGGGCATCAGCATCGACGCGGTGCTCCAGCGCGAAGCCGATGAAGTGGCGGGGGCCGATGGCACGCAAACCGACGTGATCATCCTCACGCACGACACCAAAGAAGGCACCATGAACACCGCCATCGCTCAGATGCAGGCGCTGCCCACCGTGCTGGCGCCCATCGTGCGCATCCGCAAAGAAGAGCTGGCCTGAGGCCGGGCGTTGACCATGAAATACATCTCCACCCGTGGCGACCAGTCGCCCAAACATTTTTGCGACATCTTGCTGGAAGGCTTGGCCCCCGATGGGGGCCTGTACCTGCCGGAACGTTACCCGCAGGTGTCCGATGCCAAGCTGGCCGAGCTGCGCAAGGTGTATCACGAGCAAGGATATGCCGATCTGGCGTTTGAAATTCTGTCGCTGTACATCGACGACATCCCGGCCGACGATCTGCGCGCGCTGTGTCGCAAGACCTACACCGCCGAGGTGTTTGGTACCGGCGAAATCGTGCCCCTGCGCCACGTGGAAGACGGCCTGTGGCTGGAAGCCCTGTCCAACGGCCCCACGCTGGCCTTCAAGGACATGGCCATGCAGTTGCTGGGCAACCTGTTCGAGTACGAGCTGGCCCGCCGTGGCGAAAGCCTGAACATTCTGGGCGCTACCAGCGGCGACACCGGCAGCGCGGCCGAGTACGCCATGCGTGGCAAAAAGGGCGTGCGCGTGTTCATGACCAGCCCACACGGCCGCATGAGTCCGTTCCAGCAGGCGCAAATGTTCAGCCTGATGGACGACAACATCTTCAACATCGCCATCGAAGGCGTGTTCGACGACTGCCAGGACATCGTCAAGGCCGTCAGCAACGACCTGGCCTTCAAGCGCCAGCACAAGATTGGTACCGTCAACTCCATCAACTGGGCGCGGCTGCTGGCCCAGGTGGTGTACTACTTTGCAGGCTACATCCAGGCCACCGAGAAAAACAGCCAGAAGGTGTCGTTTACGGTGCCCAGCGGCAACTTCGGCAACGTGTGCGCCGGTCATGTGGCGCGTTCCATGGGCCTGCCCATTGCCCAATTGGTGGTCGCGACCAACGAGAACGACGTGCTCGACGAGTTCTTCCGCACCGGCGTGTACCGCGTGCGCGGCAGCGCCGACACGCACGAAACCTCCAGCCCATCCATGGACATTTCCAAGGCCAGCAACTTCGAGCGCTTCGTGTTCGACCTGCTGGGCCGCGACGCAGCGCGTACCGCCGACCTGTTTGGGCCGCAGTTGAACCAGGCCGGGCGTTTTGACCTGAGTGCCGACCCGCTGTTCACCCAAGCCGCCAGCCAATACGGTTTTGTCAGTGGCAAGAGCACCCACGCCGACCGGCTGGCCACCATCCGCGATGTGTCGGACCGGCACGGCATGGTCATCGATACCCACACCGCCGACGGCGTGAAAGTGGCCCGCGAGCACCTGCAGCCCGGCGTTCCCATGCTGGTGCTGGAAACCGCATTGCCCATCAAATTTGCCGAAACCATTCAGGAAGCGCTGGGAAGGTTGCCCGACCGTCCGGCCAAGTTTGTGGGCATTGAAGACTTGCCCAAGCGCGTGGTGGTCATGCCAGCAGATGCCAGCACGGTGAAAGCATTTGTGACCGAAAAATGCAAATAAAAAAGGCCTTCACCGCTGTATTGAAAAGCGTTTTAAGCTACTGTTTTATTGGTGACCAGAGGCGAGCATGAAGGTCGTTGTCCTGGCGGGGTATTCCGGCTCCGGCAAAACCACCTTGCTGGAGAAGCTGCTACCCGCGCTCAAAGCCCGGGGACAACGGGTGTCGGTGGTCAAGCATGCCCACCATGGCTTTGAGTTCGACCATCCCGGTAAGGACACCTGGCGCCACAGGCAGGCGGGTGCCTTTGAAGTGGTGGCCTGCTCGCCGCAGCGCATGGTGTTGCAACGCGAGTTTGAGGTGCCAGCCGAAATGTCGGTACACCACGCGCTGGCCGAGCTGTACGGTGGGGTGGATTGGGTGCTGGTCGAGGGCTACCGCGACTGCAACCTGCCCAAGCTGGAAATCTGGCGCGAAGCCTTGGGTCGCCCGGTGCGCTACACCGACGACCCGTTCGTGACTGCCGTGTGCACCACTTGGAGCCTGGCCGTCGGCTCGTCACCCCAATTGCCACACCCAACCGGTTTGCCCGTTTTTCATCTCGACCAACCCGAACCCCTGGCAGACTGGTTGTTGTCACAAGGCGATCGGTTCCAGTACGACCCCACGGCCTTTGCCTGATGGTTTTTTCAGAACGATTCAACCGCTGCTGCCGGTGATTGCATGTCTCCTCTCCCTCCCTCACGCTCACCTTTGATGGCTTTGGACGATGCGCTGGCCCGCCTCTTGGCCAGTGTGCAGCCGCTGTCTCAAACCCTTGCCGTGCATGAATCCGTCAGCCTGTTCGAGGCCGATGGCCGCGTACTGGCCGAAGAGGTGGTGTCTGCCCTGCATGTGCCCCCACACGACAACTCCAGCATGGACGGTTATGCCGTTTGCAGCGCGGACTTGGCTCAGGCAACCGCACACCAACCCGTCCGGTTGAACGTTTCTCAACGCATTGCTGCAGGCCATGCTCCCCAGCCGTTGGCTGCGGGGACGGCGGCACGCATCTTCACCGGTGCCCCCATGCCCGCAGGGGCTGATGCGGTGGTCATGCAGGAAGAGGTGGTGGTGGCCGACGATGCCGAGGGTCAAACCTGGGCCACGTTTGCTCAACCCGTGCCCGAAGGAACCTGGGTGCGCCGGGCGGGAGAAGACGTGACCCGCGGAGCCACCGTGTTGCAACCCGGCCAGCGCTTGGGGCCGGCTGAATTGGGCCTGGCGGCCAGCCTGGGGCGTGACCGGTTGCAAGTGTGCCGACGCCCGCATGTGGCCTTGCTGTCCACGGGTGACGAATTGGTGATGCCCGGCACCGTGCCACCTGAGGCCATGCCTCCCGGGGCCATCTACAACTCCAACCGCTATTTTTTGCGGGTGCTGCTGCAGCGCATAGGCTGCACCGTGACCGACCTGGGGCTGGTGCCTGACCAGCGGGCTGCCACCGTGGCCGCTTTGCAGCAAGCCGCTGAGGGGCACGATCTGATTCTGACCAGCGGCGGCGTTTCGGTGGGGGAGGAAGACCACATCAAACCCGCTGTGCAGCAATTGGGTGCGCTCGACCTGTGGCAAATTGCCATGAAGCCCGGCAAACCATTTGCCCACGGCCATGTGCGACGCGCAGACGGTGGAGCGGCCCACTTCATCGGTTTGCCCGGCAACCCGGTCTCCAGTTTTGTGACGTTCCTGTTGCTGGTGCGGCCATTTTTGCTGCGCCTGCAAGGTGCGGCCGAAGTGGGCTACCCCACACAACAGCTGCCAGCCCACTTCAGCTTGCCCCGCGCCGACAAGCGCCGGGAGTTTTTGCGTGTTCGCCGCAATGCGGCGGGTGGGCTGGACCTGTTTGGCAACCAGAGTTCGGGTGTGTTGACCTCCGCCTCTTGGGCCGATGGCTTGGTGGATCACCCCGCTGGACACACGATTGCCCACGGCGACACGCTGCGCTTCATTGCGCTGGCCGATTTGTTGCACTGAACGGGCTGCATCGATTCAACCGCTTTTTTCTGTACCACCATGCGCGTTCACATCAAATACTTTGCGTCCATCCGGGAAGCGGTCGGCCAGGGCGCTGAGACGCTGGAAACCTCTGCCGCCACCGTGGGGGCATTGCGGGATGAATTGCTGGCCAAAGGCGGAACCCATGGCGAAGCATTGGCCCGAACCCGTGCCATACGCATGGCACTCAATCAGGTGATGGCGGACGAAGAGGCCACTTTGCCCGACGGTGCCGAAGTGGCCTTTTTTCCTCCGGTGACCGGAGGCTGAAGCCATGACCCATTCTGCCATCATCCCCCGGGTGTCCATTCAAACCGAGGACTTTGACCTGTCCACCGAAGTGGCACAGCTGCGCAACGGCTTACCCGGTGTGGGCGCGGTGTGCAGCTTTGTTGGGACGGTGCGCGACCGGAACGAGGGTTCCAGTGTTTCGGCCATGGAGTTGGAACACTACCCCGGCATGACCGAGTCGTCCATCGAGGCCATGATTGACCAGGCCATGGACCGGTTCGACATTTTGGGCGCACGCGTCATCCACCGTGTCGGCTTACTGCAGCCGCTCGACCAAATTGTGCTGGTGGCCGTCATTTCAGCGCACCGTGGGCAAAGTTTTCAGGCCTGTGAGTTTTTGATGGACTACCTGAAAAGCCACGCTCCATTCTGGAAAAAAGAACAAACCCCCGAAGGGGCTCGGTGGGTGGATGCGCGGGTCAGCGACGATGCTGCATCGGCCCGCTGGGGGTTGCCTGCCCAGTTGCAAACCGGGGGTTGATTGTTGGCAACATCCATTCCGTCTTGAATGACTGAGTTCCTCCTCTTCAAGTTTCACAACGCTTTACCCTTGCTGCCATTGACATGGATTTTGTGATGTCGTTGAAGGGTTGTTGCCCCGCTCCACTTGCAGCTTCAGGCGCGGTGTTTACCCCTCGGTATCATCGTTAACCCTGATTCCTGAACCCCAGCCCCGTGCGTCTCCAGTCCATCAAGCTCTCCGGCTTCAAGTCGTTTGCCGAACCCACCCACTTTCAGTTGCCCGGGCAACTCGTGGGTGTGGTGGGGCCGAACGGCTGTGGCAAGTCCAACATCATGGATGCGGTGCGTTGGGTGCTGGGTGAAAGCAAGGCCAGCGAGTTGCGCGGCGAGTCCATGCAGGACGTCATTTTCAACGGCACCACCAGCCGCAAGCCGGCCAGCCGCTCCAGTGTGGAGCTGGTGTTCAGCAATGAAGACCACCGCGCCGGGGGGCAGTGGAACCAGTTTTCTGAAATTGCCGTCAAGCGCGTGCTGACCCGCGACGGCAACAGCAGCTACCTCATCAATAACCAGGTGGTGCGCCGCCGCGATGTGCAAGACGTGTTTTTGGGCACCGGCCTGGGGCCACGGGCCTACGCCATCATTGGCCAGGGCACCATCAGCCGCATCATTGAAAGCCGCCCCGAAGAACTGCGCCTGTTCCTGGAGGAAGCGGCGGGCGTATCCAAATACAAAGAGCGCCGCCGCGAAACCGCCAACCGCCTGAGCGACACGCGGGACAACCTCACCCGGGTGGAAGACATCCTGCGCGAGCTGAATGCCAACCTGGAGCGCCTGGAGAAGCAGGCCGAGGTGGCACTTGAGTACAAAAACCTGCTTTCCCGTAGTACCAACAGGCAGCATCAGCTCTGGTTTTTGAAGCGTGCCGACGCCGAGGCGGATCAGGCCCGCATTCAGCAAGAAGGCCTGAAAGCCCTGAACGACCTGGAAAGCCGCACCGCCGACCTGCGCCGCACCGAGGCAGACCTGGAAACCCTGCGCCAAGCCCACTATGCGGCGGGCGATGCCGTCAACCAGGCCCAGGGCGCGCTGTATGAATCCACTGCCGACGTGGGCAAGCTGGAGGCGGAAATTCGCTTTGTGGTGGAAGGCCGCCGCCGCGTGGAGCTGCGCCTCGCTCAGTTGAAAGAGCAGGCTGCCCAGTGGGCCGAACGCGAAACCCAGGCCCAGGCCGAACTGGAAGCTCTGAGCGGCCAGGGCATGAATGCCGAGGAGCAGGCCGAGATTTTGGCTGCGCAAATGGAGGACCAGGCAGGTCAATTGCCCACGTTGGAAGATGCGCAGCGCCAGGCTCAGGCGCAAGCCAACACCCAGCGCCAGGCGGCCACCACCGTGCAGCAGCAGATTCAGGTACTGGCAGCCGAGCAGCGCAGCCTGGACGAGCAGGTGCGCCAGCTGGGCAGCCGCCGCGAGCGGCTGCGCACCGACCACCAAGCCGTGGAAGCCCCCGACGAGCAGCGCCTGGCCGACTTGCAGGCTCAGCTCGAAGAAGCGTCGGAAATCGAAGCCGAAGCCCAGGCCCGACTGGAAGACGGCCAGGCCCAGGTGCCCGCACTGGACGACGAGCGCCGCCAGCGTCAGCACACCCTCAACACCGAGCTGGCCACCGTGGCCCAGCGCACCGCCCGCCTGGAGGCGTTGCGGGCCTTGCAGGACAAGGTGCAAAGCGGCGGCAAGCTGCAGCCCTGGCTGGCCAAGCAGGGGCTGGAAGGCTTGCAACCGCTGTGGAAGCGCATACACATCCAACCTGGCTGGGAAGCTGCGCTCGAATCGGCGTTGCGTGAATGGCTGCAGTCGCTGGAGGTGGGCCGGCTGGAGATGCTGCGCGCCTTTGCCAACGACCCACCGCAGGCCCGGCTGACTTTTTTCCATCCGCCGGTGGCGTCACAGGCCACTGCGGGTATTGCGGGTGGCCCGCCAGGGCTTCAGCCATTGGCCAGTCTGTTGCAAGTGGGCGATGCCGGCTTGAACGCCTTGCTGGCCGATTGGCTGCAAGGCGTTTACACCGCCGACACGCTGGAGCAAGCGCTGGCCCAGCGCGAGGCGCTGGCTGCGGGGCAAAGCATCGTCACTCCCTCCGGTCATGCGGTGTCGCGCCACGCGCTGTCGTTCTACGCCGCTGACTCGGAGCAGTCCGGGTTGCTGGCCCGGGCTCAGGAAATTGAAAACCTGGAAAAAGACGTCAAAGCCCATACCCTCATTGCCGACGAAGCCCGCACCGCATTGGCCCGTGCGGAAAGCGCGTATGCCGAAGCCAGCCAGCGCCTGGACCACACCCGTGCCCAGGCCCAGCAGGCCCAGGCCAGCCGCCATGCGCTGCAGGTGGAGGTGTTGCGCCTGTCTGCCCAGGCCGAGCAGGCCCGCCAGCGCCAGGCCCAGGTGGCCTCGGACATGGCCGAGGTGGATGCCCAGCTGGAAGAATTGCAAGAGCGCCGCATGGCGGCAGAAGGCCGGTTTGAAGAACTGGACCTGGAACTGGCCGACACCCAGGAACGCCATGCTGAACTCGAAGACCGCGCGCTTGAGGCCGAACGCCGCCTGAATGCCGCCCGCGACCAGCTGCGTGTGCTGGAACGCCAGGCGCAGGAAGCCAGCTTCGCCCAACGCAGCTTGCAAGCCCGCCAGGCGGAATTGGGCCGTGCTGCAGACACCGCACGCCAGCAAATGGCGCAAGTGACCGACGAAGAACAGCGTGCCCACGACGAAATGGCCCGCCTGTCCGACGCCGCCGCTCAAGGCGGCCTGCAGGAAGCGTTGGCCCAAAAAATGGCGCGCGAGCAAGCCCTGGCCAGTTGCCGAAGTGCATACGACGACCTCACGACCAAGCTGCGCGCGTCGGACGAGCAGCGCCTCAAGCACGAACGCGAGCTGGACCCGCTGCGCCAGCGCATTGTCGATTTGCAACTCAAAGAACAAGCCGCGAGGCTGGCGTTCGAGCAATACAGCCAGCAGTTGGCTGAAGCCGGGCAGGACACCCCAGAAGCCTTGGCCGCATTGGCCCAAGGCATTGCGGCCGACGGCGTGAAGCTGGCTGGCCTGCAGGGTGAAATCGACCGCCTGCAGCGCGACATGACCGCGCTGGGCCCGGTCAACCTGGCGGCGCTGGACGAGTTGAGCGCCGCCCGCGAGCGCAAAACCTTTCTGGACGCCCAGTCTGCCGACCTGAACGAGGCCATGCAGACGCTGGAAGACGCCATTCGCAAAATCGACAACGAAACCCGCGATTTGCTGGGCAGCACGTTTGAAGCCGTCAACAGCCACTTTGGCCGCATGTTCCCGGAGCTGTTTGGCGGCGGGCAGGCCAAGTTGGTGATGACAGGCGAAGAAATTCTGGATGCCGGGGTGCAGGTCATGGCGCAGCCTCCGGGCAAAAAGAACCAGACCATCCACCTGCTGTCGGGTGGCGAAAAGGCCCTGACGGCCATTGCACTGGTGTTTGCCATTTTTCAACTCAACCCCGCGCCGTTCTGCCTGCTCGACGAGGTGGATGCACCGCTGGACGATGCCAACACCGAGCGCTATGCCAAGCTGGTGTCGGCCATGAGCCAGGGCACGCAGTTCCTGTTCATCAGCCACAACAAAATCGCCATGGAAATGGCGGAGCAACTCATTGGCGTCACCATGCAGGAGCAGGGCGTTTCGCGCATCGTGACGGTGGACATGGAAGCCGCGCTGGGCATGGCAGACTTGCGCTAAGGGAGAATCAGCTTCATGAGCAACCTTCAAATCGGCCTGGCGCTGCTGGGCGGCTTCATTCTGGCGGCGGTGGTCGCCTACAACGCCTGGGTCACTCGCAAAAGCGAACCCCGCAAGGCCGATGCCCAGCCGGACACCGAGCCGCTGGAAGACCGGCAGGAACCTTCGCTGGACGGCCTGGACCTGGCCGCAGCCACCCAGCCCGCTGGCACCGATCGCCGCAATGGGCTGGATGCCCTGATTGACGTGGTGGCCCCCTTGGCGTTGGATGCCGAAGTGTCAGGCGATGCCATCCTGGCGGCCATGCCCGGTACCCGCCGGGTGGGCAGCAAGCCGTTCGCCATCGAAGCCCAAAACACCACCACCGAGGAATGGGAAAGCCCCCGACCCGGTGCGCGCTACAAGGCGGTGCAGGCGGGTGTGCAGCTGGCCAACCGGCACGGGGCGCTGAACGAAATCGAATTCTCGGAATTTGTCATGAAAACCCAGGCGCTGGCCGATGCCATCGGCGCAGCCCCCGAGTTCCCCGACATGCGCGACGAAGTGGCCCGTGCCCGCGAGCTCGACCAATTTGCCAGCACACACGATGCCCAATTGGGCTTCACCCTGCGGGCCGCACAAGCCGCCTGGAGCCCCGGCTATGTGCAACAGCATGCGGCCAAGCTGGGGTTTGTGGCGGGTGCGTTGCCAGGGCGCATGGTGCTGCCGGGGGCGGAGCCGCAGTCGCCCATGCTCAGCCTGACGTTCGACACCCAGGCCGCGTTGGCCGAGGACCCCGAGCAATCGGCCTTGCGCGAAGTGACTTTGCTGCTGGATGTGGCCCATGTGCCCCGCGAAGAGCAGCCCTACCAGCGCATGCGCGAAGTGGCCGCCACCTTGGGCACGGCCATGGATGGCGTGTTGACCGACGACCAGGGGCACCCGCTGACGGAAGCCACGCTGGACCGCATTGCTGCCGATCTGGAAAGCCTGTACACCTCCTTGGACGAGCGGGACTTGCATGCCGGCAGTGCGCTGGCCCGCCGCCTGTTCTCCTGACTGGTGTGCCATGGCAGAGCAGGCCGATTTTTTCAATGATTTTCAGCCTTCTTCGCTTGAAAATAGGGAAAACATTGCTACTGAAATAGATGGGCTTGTAGGGCAGCTCCAGCACCATGCCCACCAGTACTACGTGCTGGATGCACCCGAAATTCCGGATGCCGAATACGACAGACTGTTCCGTCGTCTGCAAGAGCTGGAAGCCGCGCACCCCGAGCTGGTGCGCCCCGATTCGCCCACTCAACGGGTCGGCGGCAAGCCCCTGGATGGCTTTGCGCCCGTGCGCCATGCGGTGGCCATGCTGTCCATCCGCACCGAAACCGACACCGAAGCCAGCGGCGCTCAGGCCTTTGACGCCCGCATCCGCCGCGAACTGGGCCTGCTTGACGCCGACCCACCCGTGGCCTATGTGGCCGAACCCAAATTCGACGGCTTGGCCATGAGCCTGCGCTACGAGCAAGGGGTGCTGGTGCAAGCCGCCACCCGGGGCGATGGCGAGGTGGGCGAAGACGTGACGCAAAACATCCGCACCATCGGGCAAATTCCATTGCGACTGCTGGCCACGGGCATGCCCGTTCCTCCGGTGCTGGAAGTGCGGGGCGAGGTGTACATGCGCCGCGACGCTTTTGAAGCGCTGAACGAACGCCAACGGCAGAAAATCGCGGCTGGGGCGAAAGGCGAAAAAACCTTCGTCAACCCGCGCAACGCGGCAGCAGGTGCGGTGCGTCAGCTGGACCCGGCCATTGCCGCCCAGCGCCCTTTGAGTTTTTATGCCTATGGGCTGGGTGAGGTCACGCCAGCAGAATCCGGTGGCCCCCAGTGGGAAAACCAGTGGGAGGTGCTGCAGGCCCTTGAATGTTGGGGTTTTCCTGTTTCACCGCTTGCCATTCAAGCCGATGGTGCTGTCAATTTGATTGCGTTTCACCAGCACCTGGGTCAGCAACGCGATGCCCTGCCGTTCGACATCGACGGTGCGGTTTATAAGGTCAACAGCCTGGCCTTGCAGCGTCAGTTGGGTTTTGTCACCCGCGAGCCGCGCTGGGCGGTGGCGCACAAATATCCGGCGCAGGAGCAAATGACCACCGTGCTGGCCATTGAGGTTCAGGTGGGCCGCACCGGCAAGCTCACCCCGGTGGCCAAACTGGCGCCGGTGTTTGTGGGCGGCGTCACCGTCACCAACGCCACGCTGCACAACGAAGACGAAGCCCGCCGCAAAGACGTGCGGGTGGGCGATACCGTCATCGTGCGCCGTGCGGGCGATGTGATTCCCGAAGTGGTGGGCGTGGTGCCCCAAACACCGACTGCCGGAGCTGAACCCGAAGCCCGTGGCGAGCCCTACACCGCACCCAGCCATTGCCCGGTGTGCGGCAGTGTGGCGGTGCGTGAGGACGGCGAAATCGACACCCGGTGCACCGGCGGCCTGTTCTGCGGTGCGCAGCGCAAGCAAGCCATCCTGCACTTTGCCCAGCGCCGTGCGGTGGAAATTGAAGGCTTGGGTGAAAAGCTGGTGGACCAGTTGGTCGATGGCCAGGTCATCCGTACCTTGCCCGACCTGTACCGCCTGGGGCTGGTGGCCCTGGCCAGCCTGGAGCGCATGGCCGACAAGTCGGCCCAGAACCTGCTGGACGCGCTGGAAAAATCCAAGCAGACCACGCTGGCCCGCTTCCTGTTCGGGCTGGGCATCCGCCATGTGGGCGAGGCCACCGCCAAAGACCTGGCGCGGCATTTTGGTCGCCTCAGCGCCCTCATGGGCGACGTGCCGGAACAGGCCGCCACCGTGGAGCAGCTGCTGGCCGTGCGCGATGTGGGGCCGGTGGTGGCGCAAAGCATCCACACTTTCTTCCAGCAGCCCCACAACCGCGAGGTGGTGGAGCAACTGCGTGCCTGTGGCGTCACCTGGCCGGAGGGCGAGGGTGCTGCAGACAGTCTGGCCCCGCAGCCGCTGGCGGGCGTTACGGTGGTACTCACCGGTACCTTGCCCACCCTGGGGCGCGAAGAGGCCAAGGCCCTGCTGGAAGCCGCCGGGGCCAAGGTGGCCGGCTCGGTCAGCAAGAAAACCCGCTATGTGGTGGCGGGGGCCGAGGCGGGCAGCAAGCTCGACAAGGCCCGCGAACTCGGTATTGAGGTGCTGGACGAGGCCGGCTTGTTCGCGCTGCTGGCACCAGCCGGATGACAACGCCTCTGCACCAAGAACAACCGCCCCTTGAGGCCGTTGTTCAAGTATGCAAAGGTCAATTCAGCGGTACAGCGCCCACCAGCTGACGCTTTTCCAGCGTCCACTGGTGCAGCGAGCCGTCGTACTGCTTCGCGTTCTTGTTGCCCACCAGTTCAGACAGGATGAACCATGGCAAGCCCGACTGGGACCCGCTGTTGCAGTACACCACAGCCGGTGCGGTGGGGTCGATGCCCTGTGCCGCCAGCACGGCCTTGTAGGTGTTCACGGGCAGCATCTTCACCACGCCACCGCTGGTTTTGTAGGTGGTGTCGGGTGACAGGTTTTTGGCCGTGTCCAGGTGGCCGTAAGCGTACACATAGTCCCGCTTGACCAGCCCGTGGAACTGGGGCGCTTCGCGGGCATCCACCAGCGTGGCGTTCTTTTTCTCGATGATGGCCGCCACCTCGTTGGAGTCAGCGAAGTACTGGGCTGTGCGGTCGGTTTTGGAAGTCCAGCTGCCGGTTTTGGCTGCAGGGGTGTCCTTGGCAAAGGGTTTGCCTTCCAGCAGCCAGCCTGCCATGCCACCGTCCAGCACGGCCATGTCATCTTCGCCGTACACCTTGAATTGCCAGTACAGGCGCATGGCGTCGTTCACATCGGCAGCGTTCAGGCCCACGGGTACGATGACCATGGGCTTGCCCGCGTCAATGCCGGCACGCTGCACAAATTTCTCGAAGTCGGCCCGCTCGGGGATCATGTATTTCACGGTCAGGTCGCCAAACTTGCGGTCAACCCGTACGCCTTTTGATTCGACTAGACGCGAGCCGGCAATGTGGCCGCCAATCTCTTCGATGGTCTTTTTGCCTTTGGCATCGGTGGCGATTTCGGGCTCGGCAGTGAACGATTTGGCGTTGCCACGCACTTCCACCACCTGCACCTTGTCCAGGTTGTCTGCCAGCCACTTGCTGTCCACCAAGGGGCCGGGCAGTGGACCTGCCCATGCGAGGACCGACTGCAGACCTGCAGCGGTGAGTAAAACGATGCGAAACAGGGGCTTGAGTGATGGGGGCATGTGGTTCATGGTGTGGTCTCCGGATGGGTTGGAATGTTTCAAGCGCCAGGTGTGGCTGGGGTTTGCAGATGGGCAATGGTTTGTGGCAAGTCCACCAAAACTTCGCTGAGAACTTCAATCCGCCGGTCTTGGCGCAGATGGGCGGCTGACGGATGGGGTTCCGTGCGCATCAGTTGGTCGAGCTGCCGGTCCCGCTGGACCAATAGCTGCTGCAATTCGGGTCCGTACAAATGCACCATGGCCGTCAGCCAGCGTGCAACGGGGGCGAGCCTGCCCATGCAACGGATGCTGAAGTGTTGCAGCAGCGGTGCCATCTGGTGGGCAGGCAGCCAGGTTTCACCGGTGACCCATTCGTTGGTGGTGAACCATTTGGTGGGCCAACCATGCGTGTTCAACGAAAGCGCTGCCAAGTGGCTGAAACCGGCCTGGCCTGGACCAGCGTGGAACAAATGAAAATGACCGTGCTCTGCGCCGTCGTGCCGATGGGCGTGGTAGTAAAACCGTGTCCCAGCCTTGGCATCCACCACATCACGGCGAGGGTAGTGAACCATTTCTGTGAACGTCGCTGCGCCTGCCAATGCCGCTGTGGCCAAGTGGCCGCCTCGCTGGGCATACGCCAGCGGTACATCCACCGCTGTTTGCGCGGCCCCAAGGCGTTGCTCGGCAGCGCGGAGGGTCACTTTTTGGGTGCGCAGGGGTTGGATGGCGCGCAAGGGTTGCCACTGTCTGCACTTTTCTTTTTCTTCTTTTTCGCGGGGCCGCAGGGGTTTTCCGGCCCACATGGGTTGGCTGCGACCGTGGTGGCTGGGGTGGGGTCCGCTGCCACAGCCTGCGCTGCAGGGGCCACCAGCGCCGATGCGATCAGCAGGGCTGAGAGGGTTTGAGCCACGGTGGCGGGGGAGATGGTTTTGCGTGGGGTCAAGGATCTGGTCATGGGGGTCTTTTTTGGGGGATTCAATGGGCAGTGATTGAGGATGAAGCTGGGCTGGGGCCTGTGGAGGCTTGTGCGCCATCCACGGCCTCCCGGGCTGAAACAGGACCGCGTGAGCGGCGTTCAAACCAGCTGCCTGCAACAAACACACCGGCAAGTGCAGCCATCAGCAACGCCACCATCAGCCATTCGGGGATGTTCCAGGCGTCGGAAAAGGTGTCACCTGTCTCCACCTCTCCCAGCGCCATGAGGGCTTCGAGGGCTGGGCCATACAAACCGGCAAAAGCGAAGGTGCCCAGAAGCAAACCGATCAAAAACACCAGCGCATCCAGGCGGCCTGAAAACAAGCCCACCACCGATGTGCCTGGGCAGTACCCACCCACAGCAAAACCACTGCCAACCAGAATGCCCCCCACGGCTGCGGCCATCAGCAGTGCGGTGGGAACAAACACGTTGTCGGGGTTGATCCAACCGATTTGCTTCAAGGCGAACAACCCCGCAGCGGCCACCACGATGGCGGTGAACATGACCTTCAAAACCGACCAGTCGGTCAGTTTGAACTGGGCTGTGAGTTTGCAGGGGCTGCCAAAGCCAGCGTTTTCCAGCACATAGCCGAACAGGAAACCGCACACCAGGCCGGACACCATCCCACCGTCATTCAAGGGAAACATGATCAAACTCCTCGAACCAGCCGGCTGACGACCAGACCCGCCACAAAGAAGGTGCCCAAAAACACAAATGCAGCAATGCCCAAAGTGGCTGCGCCTGACAGACCCAGACCACTGGTGCAACCTGCCGCCAAGCGGGCACCAAAACCCGCCAGCGCACCACCGAACAAGGCGGTCAGTAGCCGCTTGAATGTGCCAATGCTGCGTGCGCCATCCAACTGAACACGGAACCGACCGGCCATGAAAGCCGCCACCAACGCCCCCAATGCCACGCCCAGCACTTGCCAGGAAATCCAGGAAGGCAAGGGGTTACCGCTTTTCACCATGGGGCCCAGGTAGGCATTGGCCTGAGTGGCAGCCGGTGCCACTTCCAGGCCTAACCAGGCGGACAGCCGGGTTGTGGCACCGGTGGCGCCTAACCCGTGTCCCGTCCAAATGAACGTCAGAAGCAGTACAGCACCCAACGCCAGGCCAGCCAGGAAAGGGGACCAAAAAGGTTTGATCGATGAAGTGGAAGGTGTAAGGGGATTCAATGGAATGACTCCTTTTATACAGGTAGGAGTATACAGATTGAACCAAAAAAATGCACACGGCAAGGTGTGCAGGTGTTGGCTGGGTGGGGTTTATTTTTTGAAACGGTAATGATCCCGGTTGAGAACGGCTGCGACTGCCGTGACCTCTTCCGGGAACATTTGCAAGTTCAGTGTGCTGTTGCATTGCTCGACCATGCCGCGCAACAGGCCAGCGCCGTTGATGCGCCCAGTTGGGTTGTAGATGGCACTGCCATCCCCCCCGACTTTGCCAATGTGGCATTGGCTGCACTTGTGCTGGGTCACAAGTTGTTCACCAAGCACGAGATCGGCGTCTTTGAACTGTGCGGGTTGGGCATGGGCCGTTGCCATTCCTGTGGCAACGGCCACTGTGGCGGCGCCAACCAGCATCTGTTTGTAAAAAGCATGGTTTTTCATGAGATGGTGTGTCGGTGTGGATACGGTGCGGATGCTAGACTGACACTGAATTCGCTACAAGTAAACAAATCCATGTCACAGGGGTCTGTCATTCGTTTAAGTGAGTTGTCGCTTGATGCGGCGCTCAGCCTGGTTCAACAGGCCGGGGTGGTGTTGCCGCCGCCTTCCGAATCGCCGACACGGTTTGTGCAAACGGTGCTGGACGGGCTTTGCAACTTGTCGTCGCACGATGCCCTGACCGGGCTGGACAACCGCCGTAGTTTCCTGAATGTGCTGGAGCGCGAGTTGGATCGGGTGGCCCGTTCTGGCGATGTGGCGTTGCTGTTGTTAGTGGACATTGACCATTTCAAAAAAGTGAACGACACCCATGGTCACCTGGCCGGTGACAGCGTGTTGCGTCAGGTTGCACAGCGTTTGCATGACTGCGTTCGCCCGATGGATTCGGTGGCCCGATATGGCGGCGAAGAATTTGCGGTGGTGTTGCCCAACTGCTCACATTCCTATGGTTTGTTTGTGGCCGAAAGGGTGCGCCAAGCCATGCAGGCCCGTCCATTTCCGGTGTCTACCCATCTTGAATTGGACGTCACGGTCAGTGTGGGTGGCGCGTATGCGCCGCAATGGATTCGTTCTGCGCCCGCCATCTGGATTGAGCGCACAGACCGTCAGCTCTACCGCGCCAAGCACGAGGGGCGCAATCGAGTCTGCCTGGAAGAAGTGATTGACACCGTGGTTTCCACTGAAGAAAAAGAATTGCTCTACGGAGCGTTGAATCTGGATATGAACGAACCCCATGCTGGCTGGTCGCAGGAGAGAAACGGATGAATCAAGCTGTTCCTCAAAGCGCGGACGGCGGCCAGGCCCCCAAGGCCAAAGTGGCTGCCACTTACGTGCCCATGTTCCCGGTCGATCCGCAGCGTGCGGTGGTGTTTGCCGTCACCAGTGGCAAAGGGGGGGTGGGTAAAACCTTCATGTCAGCCAATACGGCTGCGGCTTTGGCCAAACGAGGGTTGCGCGTGCTGGTGCTGGATGCCGACTTGGGTCTGGCCAATTTGGATGTGGTCCTCAACCTGTTTCCAAAAACCACGCTGCACGATGTGTTCACTGGCAAAGCCACGCTGCGTGAAGCCATTCTGAAGGGCCCAGGTGGGTTTGATGTACTGTTAGCCGGCTCAGGACTGGTGGAATATTCCCGCCTGACGGCTGAAGTGCGCGACCAGTTTCAGTCGGTGTTGCACGGTGTGTTGCTGGACTACGATGTGGTCATTCTGGACACCGGTGCAGGCATATCCGATGTGGTGCTGTATGCCATCAGCCTGGCCGACGAAGTGTTGTTGGTTTCCACGCCAGAGCCCACTTCCCTCACCGATGCCTATGCCACCGTCAAGGTGTTGGCGGCCCAGCAGGGGCGGCGCACCATCCGGGTGGTCATCAACCAAACTTTGCAACCCGGTGAGGGCAGGCTGATCACCACACAGCTGCAGCGTGTGGTGGACCGGTTCGTTCCCTCGCTAGGTGGTGGGCCGGTGGTGTTGTCTCACATTGGGGATATTCCCTCCGACACGCTGGTGCGTTCTGCCGTGCAGAAGCGTCAGTTGCTGTTCACCAGCGCGCCAGGTTCCGCACCGGGGCAAGCCGTGGCCGGTGTGGCAGCCCGCATTGGCGACATGGTGCAACGCTGGCAGGCGGCACGTCGCCAAGGCTGAGCAAGCGGGCTTCCCCTGGAGGGCTCAGGAATCGCCCTTCAGCACGTCCAGCAATTCGGTTTCGATGTCGATTTGCGTTTTGTTGTGCTGAAGCGGCAGTCCGCTGATCAGGAAGGTGTCTTCCACCCGTTCGCCCAAGGTGGTGACCTTGGCCAGTTGCAGGTTGATGCTGTGCCGTGCCAACACCAGTGCCACGTGGTAGAGCAGACCGGGGCGGTCGCTAGCCGATACCGCCAACAACCACCGCTGGGCTTTTTCATCGGGTCGCAATTCCACACGCGGCGCCACCGGAAAGTTTTTGACCCGGCGCGACAGCCGCCCGCGTGACGCCTTGGGCAGTGGTGCCTGTTCCTGGATGAAGCGGGCGAGGTCGGTTTCCACCATCGCCATCCATTCCCGCGTGTGGCTTTCTTCTTCGGGCGCCACCACCTGGAAGGTATCCAACGCGTAGCCGTTGCGGGTGGTGTGGATTTTGGCGTCGAGGATGCTGAATCCGGCCATGTCGAAATAGCCGCAAATGCGGGCGAACAGGTCGCTCTGGTCCTGCGCATACACCAGCACCTGAAAACCTTCCCCGTTGGGGGACATGCGGGCGCGCACCACCACGCCCAACGTTTGGGCTTCTGCGGTGGCCCGCGCCAGCTCGCGGGTCACCTGGCGGGTGTGCCAGGCGATTTCGTCGGCCTGGTGGCGCATGAAGTAGCTCACATCCAGCGTGTCCCACAGGGCTTTGTGGGCTTCGTGGGGCAGGGCATGCAGAGCGAGCTGCTCCAAGGCTTCACGGCGGCGAGCCTCCACCTGGGCATCGGGGTCGGCGGCCCGGCCACCCAGGGCACGCAGGGTATAACGGAACAGGTCTTCCAGCAGCTTGGCTTTCCAGTTGTTCCAGACCTTGGGGCTGGTGCCGCGGATGTCGGCTACCGTCAGTAGGTATAGGGCGGTGAGTTGCCGTTCGTTTTTCACGCGCTTGGCAAATGCCTGGATGACTTCCGGGTCGCTCAGGTCTTCCTTCTGGGCGATGCGGCTCATGGTCAGGTGCTCGGCCACGAGGAACGCGATCAGTTGAGCATCTTCGGCTGCAATGCCGTGTTGACGGCAAAACACCTTCACATCGGCAGTGCCCAGTTCGGAATGGTCTCCGCCCCGGCCTTTGGCAATGTCGTGGAACAGCGCAGCGGCATACAGCACCCAGGGCTTGTCCCAGCCTGCGGCCAATTGCGAGCAAAACGGGTACTCATGCGAATGCTCGGCAATGAAAAACCGGCGCACGTTGCGCAACACCATCAGGATGTGCTGGTCCACCGTGTAGACATGGAACAAGTCGTGCTGCATTTGCCCCACGATGTGCCGAAACACCCATAGGTACCGGCCCAGAACCGAGGTTTGGTTCATCAGCCGCATGGCATGGGTGATGCCTTCGGGTTGCTGCAAGATTTGCAAAAACGTGGCGCGGTTGACCGGGTCGCGGCGGAACTGCGCATTCATGACCGGCCGGGCGTTGTACAGCGCGCGCAAGGTGCGGGCCGAGAAGCCTTTGATGCCCACCGTCTTCTGGTACAGCAGAAAGGTTTCCAGAATGGCGTGGGGGTGCTGCAAGTACAGATCGTCGCTGGCCACCTCCAACATGCCGCCCTTATCGAAAAAGTGGAGGGTGATGGGGCGCAGGCCCCGTTGCGGGGTGGCACTTGCCTTGCCCAGATGCTCCTCGATGTTGAGCAGCAGAATCTGGTTGAGTTGCACCACCGCCTTGGCGGCCCAGTAAAAGCGCTTCATGAGCACTTCACTGGCGCGCAGCAGCAGGCGCTGGTGGCCGTCGGCGTCGGTGGTGAAGGTGCTTTGGTAGCCGAATGATTCGGCCACGGTGTTTTGCAGGTCGAACACCAGCCGGTCTTCCCGGCGCTTGGCCAGCAGGTGCAGCCGCATCCGAATCAGGCTCAGCACCGCTTCATTCGCTTTGAGCTGGCGCACTTCCAATGGCGTGGCCATGCCGCGTTTGCCCAGTTCTTCCCAGCTGTTGCCCAAGCCCGCCGCCTTGGCCATCCACAGGATGATCTGCAAATCCCGCAGACCGCCCGGGCTTTCCTTGCAGTTGGGCTCCAGCGCGTACGGTGTGTTTTCGTGGCGTTGGTGGCGCTGACGCATTTCCAGGGTTTTGGCCACAAAAAACGCCTGGGGATCCAGCGTGCCTTGCAGGGACTGGTTCAGGTGGTCGTACAGCGTGGCGGAGCCGCAAATCAGCCTGCGTTCCAGCAACGAGGTTTGAATCGTCACGTCCTTGGCGGCTTCTTCGGCGCACTCGGGCACTTTGCGCACGCTGGAGCCAATTTCAAGGCCGCAATCCCAGCAACTGCCAATGAATCGCTCGATTTGCTCTTTCAGCGACACATCGGTTTGCGGGTCCGCCCGGTTGGGTAGAAGCAGCAGCACGTCGATGTCGGAGTGCGGAAACAACTCTCCCCGGCCATGGCCGCCCACTGCCACAAGCGCCGCTTCGGACGGCAGGCCGGCCTGCTGCCACAACGTGCGCAACAGGCTGTCGGCATGGGCGGCCAGCTTGCGCAGTGTGCTGTGAATGCCTCGGGTGGACGAGCCCGTGCTGGCCAGCCCATCCAAGAGCTGGGTTTTGCCCTGGCGGTATTGGTCTCGCAGGGCGGCCATTTGCGCCAGTTCAGGTGCCACGGTCAGCCTTTAGAGGGGAATTAGCGGGGTTGAATGAAATCGGGCACAGGTGGAGAGCCTGCAGACAACGACAGCACCTCGTAGCCGGTTTCCGTCACCAGCACGGTGTGCTCCCATTGGGCGGAGAGTGAACGGTCTTTGGTGACGATGGTCCAGCCGTCGTTCATTTCCTTGATGTCGCGTTTGCCCACGTTGATCATGGGCTCGATCGTGAAGATCATGCCGGGTTTCAGCTCCAACAGCGTGCCGGGCTTGCCATAGTGAAGAACCTGCGGGTCTTCGTGGAACTTCTGCCCAATGCCGTGACCGCAAAACTCGCGCACGATGGAAAACCCCAGGCCTTCTGCAAATTTCTGAATGGCATGGCCAATGTCGCCCAGATGGGCGCCGGGTTTGACCTGTTCAATGCCCTTCCACATGGCCTCGTAGGTGACCGCTGTCAGCCGTTTGGCCTGGATGGAACATTCGCCCACCAGGAACATGCGGCTGGTGTCGCCAAACCAGCCATCTTTGATGACGGTCACGTCCACATTGACGATGTCGCCTTTTTTCAGGGGCTTGTCGTTGGGAATGCCGTGGCACACCACCTGGTTGACCGATGTGCACAAGTGGGCCGGGTAGGGAGGGTAGCCGGGCGGTTGGTAGCCAATGGTGGCTGATACCGTGCCTTGCTCCTTCATGAAACCTGCGGCCAACCGGTCGATTTCCAGCGTGGTGATGCCGGGCTGAATGTGAGGGGTGAGGAAATCCAGCACCTCTGCGGCCAGGCGGCAGGCGATGCGCATGGCGGCAATGCCTGCCGCGTCTTTGATGGTGATGCTCATGGGGAGAAATTATCCACCCCCCGGTAAAATCCCAAGTTTTTCCCCTCCGGCCAGCCGGGGCGTTTGTGACGACTGGGCCATGCCGCCTCACAAACGCCGCACACCCGATCACCACCGTGACCCTGCACCTGCACACTTTCCCGGGCGGCAACGCCCTGAGCCCCTTCAAAACCCAGCAGCTGTTGCCCGCTTTGCAGGCGGTATCGGAACGCATCACAGGCCTCAGTGCCCGCTTTGTGCATGTGGCCGGTTTTGAGGCGATGCCCGATGCCAGCACCGTGCAACGCCTGGGCGAATTGCTCACCTACGGCGAGCCTGCGGCAGCCGCCTCCGGCGAAGTGGAGCGGCTGTGGGTGTCGCCCCGCGTGGGCACGGTGTCTCCCTGGGCGTCCAAAGCCACCGACATCGCGCACAACTGTGGGCTGGTGGTGCGCCGGGTGGAGCGCCTGACCGAATTCACCCTGCAGCTCAAAAAGCCCCTGCTGGGGGTGTTGGGTTCTGCAACCCTCACGCCCGAGCAACTGCAAGCCGCTGCCGCGCTGCTGCACGACCGCATGACCGAAAGCGTGCTGTTCGACCCCGCCCAGGCCGACGCCCTGTTTGCCGAGCTGCCCCCGCAACCCATGGCGCATGTGGACATCCTGGCCGGTGGCCGACCTGCACTGGAGCAGGCCAACGTCGAGTTCGGCCTGGCATTGGCCGACGACGAGATGGACTACCTCGTCACCCACTTCACCGCCATGGGGCGCAATCCCACCGACGTGGAGCTGATGATGTTCGCCCAGGCCAACAGCGAGCACTGCCGCCACAAAATTTTCAATGCCGAGTTCACCATCGACGGGCAACCGCAGGACCACAGCCTGTTTGGCATGATCCGCCACACCCACCGCACCACGCCTCAGCACACGGTGGTGGCCTACTCGGACAACGCCTCGGTGATGGAAGGGCACGAGCTCACCCGCTTTGTGGCTCCTTTTGACCCGAAATTTGATGTTAAAAATGGCTCTGCCGCAGATTCTAAGGTCGCTCCAAGCTACGAAAAACAAAGCGCCATTCATCACATTCTGATGAAGGTGGAAACGCACAACCACCCCACGGCCATTTCGCCGTTTCCGGGTGCGTCTACCGGCGCGGGCGGCGAAATCCGCGACGAAGGCGCCACCGGCCGCGGTTCCAAGCCCAAGGCGGGCCTGACCGGTTTTTCGGTGTCCAAACTGTGGGGCGGCCTGTCCGACCAGGCCGATGGCAAGCCCGAGCACATCGCCAGCCCGCTGCAAATCATGGTGGAAGGCCCGTTGGGTGGCGCGGCGTTCAACAACGAGTTCGGCCGCCCCAACCTGACCGGCTACTTCCGCGAATACGAGCAGACCGTGGCCACCCACGCCGACACCCTGGTGCGCGGCTACCACAAGCCCATCATGATCGCGGGCGGTCTGGGGCAGATCGACGCCAGACAGACCCAGAAAATCCTGTTCCCTGCGGGCACGCTGCTCATCCAGCTGGGCGGGCCGGGCATGCGCATCGGCATGGGCGGTGGGGCGGCCAGCTCCATGGCCACCGGCACCAACGCCGCGTCGCTGGACTTTGATTCGGTGCAGCGCGGCAACCCTGAAATCGAGCGCCGTGCGCAAGAGGTCATCAACCACTGCTGGGCGCAAGGCGCGGCCAACCCCATCCTGGCCATTCATGACGTGGGCGCAGGCGGCCTGTCCAACGCCTTCCCCGAACTGACCAACGACGCCGGGCGCGGTGCCCGCTTCGACCTGCGCCAGGTGCCGCTGGAAGAATCCGGCCTGGCGCCCAAGGAAATCTGGTGCAACGAAAGCCAGGAACGCTACGTGATGGCCATCGCACCCGAGTCTCTGGCGCAGTTCAAGGCCTTCTGCGAGCGCGAGCGCTGCCCCTTTGCCGTGGTGGGCGTGGCCACCGAACAGCGCGAGCTGGTGGTGGGTGAGGTGGATCTGGCTGCGGCCAGCCAGCCCTCGGCGGCAGGCGATCACCCCGTCCACATGCCCATGGACGTGCTGCTGGGCAAGCCGCCCAAAATGCAGCGCAATGTGCAGCGCGTCGCCCGTGAGGCCGCTGCCGCCGACCTCACCGGTGTGAGCCTGCAAAAAGCCGTCATCGATGTGCTGTCGCATCCCACGGTAGCCAGCAAGCGCTTTCTCATCACCATTGGCGACCGCACCGTGGGCGGCATGACCCACCGCGACCAGATGGTGGGCCCCTGGCAGGTGCCGGTGGCCGACTGTGCGGTGACCCTTGCCGACTACACCGGCCTGCGCGGCGAGGCCATGAGCATGGGCGAGCGCACCCCGTTGGCCGCGGTGGATGGCCCCGCTTCCGGACGCATGGCAGTGGCCGAGGCCATCACCAATCTGCTGGCCGCGCCCATCGAGCTGGGGCGCGTGAAGCTGTCCGCCAACTGGATGGCCGCCTGTGGCGAACCCGGCGAAGACGCCGCGCTGTACGACACGGTGCGCGCCGTGGGCCTGGAGCTGTGCCCGGCGTTGGGCGTGTCCATTCCCGTGGGCAAGGACAGCCTGTCCATGCGCACGCAATGGACCGACACCGCCGGTGACAAGCGCAAGGTGTCGTCACCTGTCAGCCTGATCGTGAGCGCCTTTGCCACACTGCCCGACGTGACCGGCACGCTCACCCCGCAGCTTGACGCCAACGAGCCCGACACCACCCTGGTGCTGGTGGACCTGGGCCGCGGCCAGCACCGCATGGGCGGCAGCGTGCTGATGCAAACCCTGGAAGGTGCCCCGTATGGCGGCAACGTGCCAGACTTGGACGACCCTCAACTGCTGATTGGCCTGGTCAACGCCGTCAACGCCCTGCGCGGCCAAGGCAAGCTGCTGGCCTACCACGACCGCAGCGACGGTGGCCTGCTGGCCGCCGCCGCCGAAATGGCCTTTGCCGGCCATGTGGGTGTGGCTTTGAATGTGGACATGCTGGTGATGGAGGGCGACGGCATTTCCGACAGCCGCGCCGACTTTGGCGACGCCAAGAACTGGGCCACCCAGGTCAGCGCCCGCCGCGAGGAGCTCACGCTCAAAGCCTTGTTCAACGAAGAATTGGGTGTGGTGCTGCAGGTGCGCACGGCCGAGCGCAATGCCGTCATGCAGGTGCTGCGCGAGCATGGCCTGTCCAAATTCAGCCACTTCGTGGGCAAAACCCGGCCGGTCAGCTCGGAGATGGAAGAAGGAAAAGGCCAATTGCAGGTGTGGCGCGACACCAAAAAGGTGTTCGACGCCAGCTTGTCCGACCTGCACCAGGTGTGGGACAGCGTGAGCTGGAAGATTTGCCAGCTGCGCGACAACCCCGCTTGCGCCGACAGTGAGCATGCCCTGGCCGGTGTGGCCGCCGACCCCGGCATGACGGTGAACGTGCCGTTTGCTTTGCAGCCGTTCGCCGCCCCTACCGTCCATGCCGCCCGCCCCCGCGTGGCCATCCTGCGCGAGCAGGGCGTGAACTCGCATGTGGAAATGGCCTGGGCCTTCCACGAGGCCGGCTTCGACGCGGTGGACGTGCACATGACCGACCTGCAGACCGGCCGTGCTGACCTCTCTACCTTCAAAGGCGTGGTGGCCTGCGGCGGCTTCAGCTACGGCGACACCCTGGGCGCCGGCATCGGCTGGGCCCGCAGCATCACCTTCAACCTTCGCCTGGCCGACCAGTTCAAGGCCTTCTTTGCCTGCACCGACACCTTCGGCCTGGGTGTGTGCAACGGCTGCCAGATGTTTGCCGAGCTGGCCGACATCATCCCCGGCGCCGAAGCCTGGCCGCGCTTCACCACCAACCAGAGCGAGCGCTTCGAGGCCCGCCTGTCGCTGGTGGAGGTGCTGGACTCGCCCAGTCTGTTCCTGCAAGGCATGGCCGGTACCCGCCTGCCCATTGCGGTGGCGCACGGCGAAGGCTTTGCCAACTTTGCCCACCGCGGCAACCTGGCGGCCATTCAGGCCAATTTGGGGCAGGGCGGCCTGGCCGCCATGCGCTTTGTGGACCACCACGGCCAGCCGACGGAAACCTACCCGCTCAACCCCAACGGCAGCCCAGGTGGTTTGACAGCGGTCACCACCGCCGACGGCCGCTTCACCGCCATGATGCCGCACCCCGAGCGTGTGTTCCGCAATGCACAATTGAGCTGGACTGACCTGGCTGCCACCGGTGGTCTGGGCGCGCACAGCCCCTGGATGCAGATCTGGCACAACGCCCGCCGTTGGGTGGGCTGACCTTACCAGTCACTGCCCCAAGCGAGTGGGGCTTGGCAAGTGGGGTTTGCTCACCCCATTTGCCGGTTTGATTTCCATATTTTTTTAAATAGTCTCTAGATACATAGCCATGTTCAAAACCCATTTACGCCGCTCCACCCGCCGCAATGTGCCCACCAACCGCGCTCCACAGGGTGTGGGCGATGCGCAGGCTCCTTTGCGGCATGGCCGTTGCCTGGCGCTGGTGGATGCCCGCTGCCTGAGCTGGCTGTTGCAAACCACCGATGACCGCTCCGGCGCCCAGGCGGTGCCCGCCAGCACCCAACACATGCAAATGTTGGGTCTGTCGCTGCGGCAGGCAGGTTTGGCGGTGGATTTGGTGCGTGCCTACTGGTACACCGACCAAACCCATGCTCAACCGGTGGACGATGTGGTCTTGCGCCCGGTGGCCGACCCCGATGCCGATGGCGGCCAGTCTCTGGTCCGCGCCATGGCCAACGATCTGCAGCAACTGGCCACCCAGCATGCGGTCGATCATGTGCTGCTGGTGAGCGATGACGAGCGGCTTTGGCTGGCGGTGGATCAGGCGCAGTTGCAGGGGTTGTCTGTTCACATGGCCATGGACGATTCCGGCACCGACTTTGCCCGCCTCAACCGCGATGACCCGAGCTGGGCCCGTTTTCTGTCGCAGGCCGATCGCCGGGTGCTGCTCATCACGCCAGACGAAGCTGATGCAGGTATCCAGGCCGGGGTGCCACTCACCGCTGAAAGCCAGGCAGAGCTGGAGGCGGCCGTCAAAGGGCATTTGCAAGACTGGTGGAGCGAAGAACCCGAAACCGACCGCCTGAACCTGCAAGACGAGCTGCGCCACCTCAACATGGGTTTGCCGCAGGAGGTGGACCGCCAGTTGCTGCTGCGTTTGAGCCGCCTTCTGGGTCACCCGCTGACATGGCCTGAGAAAAAAATCATGCGCCAGGCGGCGCGCAACCTGGTGATGGGCGAACCAGCCCAAACGGTGCCAGTTGAAGCGGCCGAAGCCAGCGCTTAACTCGGTTGTGCGGGCTGGCTTGCAGGCTCGCGTCTGAACGGGCTGCGACCTTCCAGCTCGGTCAGGTAGCCTTCCACACCTGCCCCCTCCCGGTCCAGGAAACGCTCGACCGCATCGGCAAACGCCGGGTGTGCGAGCCAGTGGGCGCTGTGGGTGGCGATGGGCATGAGGGCGCGGGCCATTTTGTGCTCGCCCTGTGCCCCACCTTCAAACCGTTGCACGCCGTGGGCGATGCACCAGGCCAGGGGCTGGTGGTAGCACGCATCGAAGTGCAGGCAGTCCACCCGTTCCAATGCACCCCAGTAACGGCCATAGGCCGCCGTGGGGTGGGGGCTGTTGTCGCTCAAGGCCACGAGGCTGCAGGCCATGGGTTGCCCTGCGGCGTTGTGGGCTTTGAACAGCAGCCATTGCTCGGCCAGATGGTGTTCCATGGCCGTAAAAAACGCCCGGCTCAGGTACGGGGCGTTGCCGTGCTCGGCATAGGTTTGGCTGTGGCAGCGGTAGAAAAAATCCCAGTCTTCAGGGGTGATGTCCGCTCCCCTGGCCCAGGTGAAGGTGACGCCCGCGTCACGTACTTTGCGCTGCTCCTGGCGGATTTTTTTGCGCTTGTCTTGGCTCAAATGGCTTAAAAAATCATCAAAATTTGTATAGCAAAAACCGTCCATAGGTCGTGCGTTAAGCCAGTGGAATTGCACGGTTTTTCTCGTCAACCAACTGGGTGGCGTGGCTGTGGCCATGTCGGCTTCTGCTGCAAACAGCATGTGCACCGACGACAGGCCGAGTTGCCGGGCTTCGTCCATCAGCGCATCTACCAAAGCCACACGGTTTTGCGGGCTGTCCGCCAGCAGGCGGGGCCCAGGCACTGGCATGAAGGGCACGGCGATCAGACCCTTGGGGTAGTAGTCCAGGCCATGCTGGTGGTAAGCGTTGGCCCACGCCCAGTCGAACACGTACTCGCCATAGGAATGGGTTTTGAGGTACAGCGGGGCAGCGGCGCACAGGGTGTTGCCCTGCCATAGGGTCACCCAGTGCGGCGTCCAACCGGTGTGGGGTGTGGCGCTGCCGCTGGTGTGCAAGGCCAGCAGGTTGGCATGGCGCATGAACGGGCCGCATGCGGTGCCGTCGGGTTGCAGGGCCAGCAGGGTGTCCCAAGCCAGTGCGTCGACCTCGGCGGGGTGGCGGATGATGCGGCGCGTCGGTTCTGCTGACATGAGAGGAGTGGTCTGGTGACGGTGTTTTCAGTTCAGCCAGGTTTGTGGCAGGCTGCCCAGCAGCAAGGGCTTGCACAGAATGTGGTAACTGTCGGCATCAAAGCTCGCGTCGGTGCGGTCCAGCAGGCGGGCTTGCTCCAGTGTGCTGGCGGTGCCCAGGTAGTACCAGTTGCGCACCACATGGTGCTGCACAAATTGCGGGTCCAGTGGGCAGGTTTCGGTCAAGGCCACCGCACCCGGTCGGGGCCAGCAGGTCACGGCCATGGTTTGCAAGGCGCTAGCCAGGCGCTGCTGGTGGGCCGTGGTGGGTTCTGCGCCGCAGCAGGCACCGGCACAGCGCCGAATTTGGTGACGAAAGCAGGCCTTTCCTGCAGGTGCTTTTTCCAGGCCCAGAACCACGTGGCAAAGCTGGTGCGCATCGGCCAGGGTCATCAGCGCAGCTTCGGCGGCGCGGCGGGAGGCAAACAGACCATGCAGGCCCGGCGTGCTGGCGAATGGAACGGTGCGGGCATCGACCAACTGGGGCTTTTCAGAAGAGGTCTCATGCCACAGCCACGCGCACAGTTGGCGGCTGCGGCGCAGGCGCTGGTTGTACAGCGGCTGTTGGGTTTTGATGAGCTGGGCTTCCAGCAGCAGGGCACCCACTTCACCCGCCGTGCGAATGACGCTGAAGCGCCGGGTCTGGCGCAACATGCGGGCCTCTTGCGCAGTGCGCAGGTGCGACAGCACCCGCTGGCGCACATGGATGCTTTTGCCGATGTACAGCGGTAGGTGGTGGTTGGCCTCCCCGTGAAAGGTGTAGACGCCCGGAGCGGGTGGCAGGGCCTCTGCCAGTTCCCGCAAATGCTGGGGGTAGATGAATGTGCTGGGTGACGCGATGCCATCCGCCGAAAACGATTCCGGTTGGGATGCAGGTTCGAGTTCCACGTTCAAATGGGTTCTGGTCTGATGGGTTCAGGCCTGCTGTGGCCGCGTGCGGTAAAAGCGCAAGGGGCTCTCACCGCTGGCCTTGCCACTGGGGGCAACGATGTGGGGGCGGATTTGGCCCACCACATGCATTTCGCAAGGCTTGCAGTCAAAGCGCAGGGTGAGTTTGTCGTTGCCGTGAACCAGGGTCAGTGGCTCGGCCTTGACGGTGCCTTGCACGCCGGTGACGCCTTTGGCTTGCTTGGGGCACAGGCTCAAGCTGAAGCGCACGCAGTGCTTGGTGATCATCAGGCTCACTTCGCCTTCTTCTTCGTGCGATTCGTAGGCGGCGGCAATCACCTTCACACCATGTTTGGCGTAGAAGTCGCGGGCCTTGTGGTTGAACACGTTGGCCAGGTAGGTGAGGGTGTCTTCGGGATACAGAGCCGGTGGTTCTGCGGGTGCGGCGCGGGGCAGGCGTTTGCAGGCACTGGCCCGGGCGGCTTCGAGTTCGGCCACGGCATCGCGGCGCAGGGCGTTGAGCTGGGAGGCGGGCACAAACCAGGGTTGGCTCAGTTGGAGGGTCACATCATGTGCCGGGTCGCGCACGGCAAACAGGGTGTCGCCCAGGCGGGCCAGTTGTTCCTGCAGTTTGACGTGGGCCAGGGTGGCGTCGCGTGCCGGCTCCAGAATCAGGGAAACGGTGGCGGTGCCGGTGTGTCCGTCCTCGTCGGTGAGGGTGAGGGTCAGGGGAACATGGCTTTGCGCATCGGCGGGCTGATCGGTCAGGTTCATCCAGACGCCCATGTGGCGGTCGGCCGATTTTTTTTCCAGCGTGCGCACCCAGTCCATGCTGCGGTTGCGGTTGATTTGGCGGCCTTTGCGCAGGTCGGGTAGGGCCGCCATGGCGTCTTTGGGGAAGATGCGCCAGCGAGGGGCGTCAGCGGCCTGTTTCGCGGCAGGGTCCGTCAGGCGCTCCACCCGGTTGGTTTGCAGGCCCACCAGCTCGCCTTGTTGGTCGTAGTAACACAAACCATCGCCGTTGCGCAATTCCAATGCGGGGTCTTTGCTCTCGAAATCGAAGTAATCTTTGCCTTGCCCCAGCCCGGTTTTGACCGCCAATACCCACCCAATGGCCTGACCGGGGTTTTTGGGACTGTCAAAGGCACCAATGTCTTCCAGCCGGCCGTTGACGAAGTAGTCCGTGAAGGCGCGGTTGAAGTTTTGATCGGGGTCGGGGGTGAAGGTGTAGGTGCAGCGCCCGCTACTGGCGGGGGCCAGCTCGGGGCGGCGTTCTAGCACCTCGTCCAGCAATTGGCGGTAATGGGCGGTGATGTTCTTCACATAACCCATGTCCTTGTAGCGCCCTTCGATCTTGAAGCTGCGAATGCCGGCGTCGATCAGCGCCTCCAGGTTGGCGCTCTGGTTGTTGTCTTTCATGGACAGCACGTGCTTGTCGTGCGCCACGAAGCGGCCCTGGCTGTCCTGTACCTGGTAGGGCAGGCGGCAGGCCTGGCTGCAATCACCCCGGTTGGCGCTGCGGCCGGTTTGGGCTTCGGAGATGTAGCACTGGCCGCTGTAGGCCACGCACAGTGCGCCGTGCACAAAAAATTCCAGAATGGCCGGTTCACGCCCCGCAGCCAGACCGGTGGTCAGGCCGTTGCGCACGGCGGCAATTTGCGGCAACGTCAGCTCGCGGGCCAGCACCAACTGGGACAGGCCAGCATCTTGCAGAAAACGGGCTTTTTCAGGGGTACGGATGTCGCATTGCGTGCTGGCATGCAGCTGGATGGGGGGCAGGTCCAGCTCCAGCAGGCCCATGTCCTGCACGATGAGGGCATTCACCCCCGAGTCGTACAGCTGGCGGATGAGTTTGCGGGCGGACTCCAGCTCGTCGTCGCGCAGGATGGTGTTGATGGTGACGAAGATGCGGCTGTGGAAGCGGTGCGCATGCTTTACCAGGCGGGCAATGTCTTGCACCGGGTTGTCGGCGCTGCTGCGGGCACCAAACCCCGGGCCGCCAATGTAGACCGCATCGGCCCCATGGTTCACGGCCTCAATGCCAATGTCGGCGGTACGGGCGGGGGCTAGCAGTTCGAGCTGATGGGAGAGCATGGGCGGTGCAAAATGAAACGACCCCGGATTTCCCGCCAAACCCCGTGCGCTGTTGCATGCATCTGATTTCAACCCCCTTTTCAACCACGGTACCCGTTGCGCCTCACCTCGGTGGCCATGGTGCCGCATCTGTTTGGGGGGGCATCCAATGACCGAACACCCTGGCCAGCGCCACAACCGCCTGGACGCCTTGCGCACCGTTGCGATGGTGTGGATGACGGTGTTCCATTTTTGCTTCGACCTCAACCACTTTCGGCTGATTCCACTCCAGCAGTTTTTGACAGACCCGTTCTGGACCTGGCAGCGCACCGCCATCGTCAGCTTGTTTCTGTTCACAGCGGGTTTTTCACAAGCGGTGGCGTTGCAGGAGCAGGGGCTGTTGCAGCAACCTGCGTGGCAGCGGCTGGATGCCCGTTTCTGGCGGCGCTGGGCTCGGGTGGCTGGGTGTGCGCTGTTGGTCAGCGCCGGTTCGGCCGTGGTGTTTCCACACAGTTGGATTTACTTTGGGGTGTTACACGGGCTGGCCGTCATGCTGCTGGTGGCCCGGCTCAGTGCGGGATGGGGTGGCGGCTTGTGGCTGGCAGGTGGGGTAGCCGTTGCATTAAAAACAGTAGCTGAACATATTCACCAAACAAGCGGTGAATGGCTTATTTTTAATGAAAAATGGCTGAATTGGCTGGGCTTTATCAGCTGCAAGCCGGTGACTGAGGACTATGTGCCCCTGGTGCCCTGGCTGGTTGCGGTGTGGTGGGGTATGGCTGCTGGGTTCTGGGTGCTGCGTCGCCGTCCGCACTGGTTGCAGCCCACCGTGCCCAGCGCTTGGGAGCAGCGGTGGTTGCCGCTTCTGTCTGCACCAGGGCGCTGGAGTTTGAGCTACTACATGCTGCACCAGCCGGTGCTGATGGGGGGGCTGATGCTGTGGATCTGGGTGCGTTGACCTTCAGGCCAGCAACCCGAGCAACTGGAGTTGGCTGCGTACCTGGGCTGCGGTTTCAAAGCGCACGCCACGCCAGCCTTCAGCGTGGGCTGCATCGATGTTGTGCTGCACATCGTCAATGAACACGGGCGCTGGGCTTTGAATGCCGAGCTGAGCCCGTGCCAGCCGAAAAATGGCGGGGTCAGGTTTCATCAATGCCACCCGGGCTGAAAAAATGCCATCGTCAAACCAGTTGGCAAACGGATGGTCATCTTCGATCCAGCGGGCCAGCCCATGGGGCATGTTCGAAAGGTAAACCAGCCGATGGCCCCGGGCTTTCAGGTCGTGAATGAGTGCCACGGTGTCCGGCAGAACCCGCATGTGGGGGGCCAAGCCGTCGATCACGGCCATCACTTCGTTCAGCGTCAGGCCGGTGCGCCCGGCGATGCGTTGTGCCAACTCCGACGGTTCGACATTGCCCAGGTCAAACTGAGCCCAATGGCTGGCGGGATCAAAGCTCTGAAAAATTTCACGCACCCAGTGCTGCGCCAGGGCGTCGTCGGTGGCGCGGTCGGGCAGTACCTGGCGCAGCAGCACGGCGGGTTGCCAGTTGAACACCACGCCACCGAGGTCAAAAACGATGGTTTCAGTTGTCATGCGTTGTTTCCTTGGGGTCTCTGTCAGGCGGTGACCACGGTCACGCCGTGCGGGTTGAGCGTCAGGCCCAGTGGTTCGCCCAGCTGCCATGAGCGGTCAACATGAGGGCTGACCACGAAAATCGGCCCCAGCCCAGTGTCGATCGTCAGTTCCTGGAATGAACCCAGGTAGGCCTGCTTGAGGAGGGTTCCCCCCAACCCGCCGGGTTGAAGCGGACCCACGGCCCAGGCCTCGGGCCGAATGGCCACCTTTACTCGCCCGGGGGGCATCCGGTGGCGCGGTTGCAGCCGAACGGGGCCGAAGCACACGGTGCCGTCGGGCTCGCTCACGCCGTCGAACAGCATGGCTTCACCCATGAAGGCGGCCACAAAGGCGCTGGCCGGTCGTTCATAGAGGTCTTGCGGCGAGCCCGCCTGGGCTATTTGGCCGGCATGCATCACGATGATCTGATCACTCACAGCCAGCGCCTCGCTCTGGTCGTGGGTGACGTAGGCCACGGTCAGGCCCAGCCGCTGTTGCAGGCTGCGAATTTCTTCGCGCATGCTGCGGCGAAGCCTGGCGTCCAGGTTGGAAAGGGGTTCATCAAAGAGCAACACGGCCGGCTCAATCACCAGCGCCCTGGCCAGTGCGACCCGTTGCTGCTGGCCGCCGGAGAGTTCGCTGGGCAGCCTGGCGTCCATTCCCACCAGCCCCACGGTGGCCAGCGTTGCTCTTGCACGTTCGGCGGCTTCGGCCTTGGTCAGTCCGCTCACGCTCAGGCCGTAACCCACGTTCTCCAGCACGCTCATGTGCGGAAACAGCGCGTAGCTCTGGAACACCATGCTCACATTGCGCTCGCTTGGGCTCATGGAAGTGACTTCCCTGCCCTCGATCAGGATCTGGCCTTCGCTGGGGCTGTCAAGCCCCGCAATCATCCGCAGCGTGGTGGTTTTGCCGCAGCCAGAAGGGCCAAGAATCGTGGTCAGGGTGCCTTTGGGCACCGTGAAATCAATGCCCTTGACCACCAGGGGGGCGTCAGCACCCCCATAGCGTTTGGTCACCTGGCGAAATTCGATGCCGTGGGCACTCATGGCGTTTTCTTTCTTTCAGGGGGTGCCGGTTCGGCGTCCCAATTGCCGTTCGCCCACCATGCGCTGCACCAGCAGGGTGATGAGCGACATGAAGACGATGAGCACCGTGCAATAGGCCAGCGCCAGGCCGTACTCGCCATTGCCCACCCGACCAATGATGTAGGTGGTGGACAGTTCGTACTGGGCAGACACCAGAAAAATCACTGCCGATACGGTGGTCATCGACCGGACAAAGCCGTAAATGAGGGCAGCCGTCAGCGTGGGCTTGAGCAGTGGCAAAACCACCAGGCGCAAAGTGGTCAGTGTGCCAGCACGCAGCATGAAGGAGGCTTCGTCCAGGGAACGGTCCAGCTGCTTGAAGGCGGCAGTGCCAGCGCGCACACCCACGGGCAAATTGCGGAACACAAAGCACAACACGATGATCGCACCGGTCCCGGTCAGCTCGACCGGTGGCACATTGAACGCCAGGATGTAGCTCACCCCCAGCACCGTGCCAGGAATGGCAAACGTCAACAGGGCTGCAAATTCAAAGGCTGCCTTGCCACGGAATTCGGTGCGTGCCAACAGCCAGGCCATGAGCAGCCCCAGAAATGCGCACACCGGCGCCGCCATAGCGGCCAGTGAGGCGGTGGTGAACAGGGAGTTCCATGCGGTGCCTGCCCACACCAGGCCGTGGTCACCCCATTGAAGGTCAAAGGCGCCATGGAAGTGGTCGAGGGTCAGGGTGTAGTCACGCCCCCAGGTGCGCACAAAGCCGCCTGCAAAGGCGAACACGTAAACCACCAGGGTGAACAGCAGCCACGGCCCGGCCACCCCCGCGCACAGACGCCCGACGGCAGAGGGCAGCGGCATGGGCAAACCAGCGTCTCCTTTTCCTGTGACGGTGGTGAACGCGGTGCGCCCCAGAAGCTGCCGTTGAAAGAAAAACACCACCAGGGCAAACAGGGTCAGGACCAGAGCCAGTGCGGCGGCCATGCCGGGGTCGAGCGATGCGCCAACGATGGCAAAAAAAATGTCCGTGGACAGCACGGCATAGGACCCACCCAGAATGATGGGGTTGCCAAAGTCGGCCATGCTTTCAATAAACCCCACCAGGAATGCGTTGGCCAAACCGGGTTTGAGCAGCGGCAACGTCACCGTGAGAAAGGTGCGCAGGCGGTCCGCCCGCAAAGTCTGCGCGGCTTCTTCCAGCGATGGACTGACCCCTTGCACCACGCCCCGCATGATCATGAAAGCAATGGGTGTGAAGGCAAACATTTGTGCCAGCCACACCCCGAACACGCCGTAAAACCAGCGTGAGGGCGGCAGGCCAAATGCCCATTCCATGAGTTGGTTGTACAGACCAGCGCGCCCGAACAGCAAAATGAGACCCAGCCCCACCACAAAGGGCGGCGTGATCAACGGAAGCATGGCCAGCGTGTTCAGTGGCTTGGTCAGGCGTGTACCGCCACGCTCCGCCCAGAGCGCCATCAATGTGCCCATGACGGTGGTGCCCGTTGCAGACAGAAGGGCCAAAAACAGGGTGTTCCAAGCCACGCCGCAGCGGCTGTGGCTGGCCACACAACCCAAGCCCCAGATGCGTTCGGTGGCCAGCCGATCCAGCAGTGTGCCTGGTGTCCACAGGCCCATGTCGTCATACAGGGCCGAACTGAGCGAGCGCAGCACCGGGTACACCACAAACAGGGCCAGCAGGCTCACGCAAGTCACCACCGCACCCGCTACAAACACATCTCCCCTGAAAAAACCAAGGCGTGCCAATCCCGCGCCCAGCAAGGTCACCAGGCAGGCCAGCACCACAAAACCACCCCAGCCCATGCCGAATTGGCCCTGCTCCAGCGTACCCAGCCACATCTCCAGGATTTGAAAATTCCAACCGGCTGGGCCAATGGCAAATCCACTGGCCAGCAGACCCAGGAGCCCTGTCAGGGACCCTGCGACGAGCGCTGTGCCCTGCAAGCGCCCCAATGGAAGCAGCAGACCCCATCCCGCCAATAAAAGCCCAGCCAAACCAGACCATAACCACGGACGGCCATGCACCGCAGCTTGGACCAGCCCACTGGCTGTGATGTCGTCACCCCAGATACCGGGCAGTGCAGCCCATAGTGAATGTTGCTGCAAAAAGTACCAGGGCAAGACCGCATAGGCGGCCAATCCGAGCAGCACCCAAGCGGCTAGGGCTTGTCGGGAGCGGGAAATCGGTGAATGCATGCAAGAAGCAACAGGCGCAGTGCTTCAGCGAGGCAGGCTGTTGACTTCTTTTTCCCAGCGTTGGATCAGGCGGCGGCGTTCTGCTGTTTGCCCGTATTTCGCATAGTCGTAGTTGATCAACTTGATTTTTCGAAAATCAGGAACACGGGGATCCACTTTGGCCTCGGTGTGAGAGGGCAGTTGGAATTGCAGGGTGGCGGCCCCCAACGCCTGTGCAGACGGTGTCAGTGCCCATTCGTAAAACTTTTTGGCAGCCGCCAAATTGCGCGCGCCTTTGATGATGGACATGGAGCCAATTTCAGCGCCGGTGCCATCTGCCGGGGTGATGGTTTCCAGCGGAAAACCCTGGGCTTTTTCTCCTGGCCCATCATGCACAAAGCTGATCGACACTGCTGCTTCACCACGTGCCACGGCTTTGATGGGCCCGGTGCCGGAGCGGGTGTAGGTGGCGATGTTGCCATGAAGCTTTTTCAGGTATTCGAAGGCGGGGTCTTCGCCCATGAGCTGCACCAGGGTGGCAATCATGGTGTAGGCCGTACCGCTGGAGGCCGGGTTGGCGGATTGAATCTCGCCTTTGTATTCGGGCTTGAGCAAGTCGGCCCATGTTTTTGGGGGGGCTATTTTTTTCTTGGCCAGCAGTTCGGTGTTGTAACCAAAACCCAGTGGCCCCGAATAAATGCCCACCGTTTTGTACCCAGATTGTGCGGCCTGCTTTTGGGCCCAGTCGTGCAATTGGGGCAGTGTGGGCGACTTGTACTCCAGCAGCAACCCTTGCTCGGCCGCTTGCAGGTGGGGGTCGCCGGTACCGCCAAACCAGAGGTCTGTTTTGGGGTTGGCCCGTTCGGCCATGATTTGTGCAATGGCCTCGCCAGAGCCTTTGAGCGTCATGTTCACCTTGACGCCCTGGCTCTTCTCGAAGGTCACCGCAATGATGTTGCACCACGCGGCCTGGGCTGAGCAAATCATGTTGAATTCGCCACTTTGGGCCTGAGCAGCCAGTGCAGGGAGCAGCAACAACGGTGCGGTGAGCCAAGAGCGTTTTTTCATTTGTTCTCCACAAAAAGAGGGCATGGACATGGCCAAAAAACAGGCTAAACCGACCCCACTGACCCGGCACCGGTCTGGGGTGATGAGGTGTCGTCATGTTGGGTTGTTGACGGATGATGCCCGCCCTCCAGGCATCGGGCACATAGAGAAAACCTTAGTGGCAGTCAAAAATCGAACAACCTCTGTCACCTGGAGCAACCTGGCTGCAGGGAGCTCCCCAATCTGGGCTCAACCAAATTGCTTGAACAGTTTGCTATAGGGGCTTTTCAGGGCAGCAATGGCATTCTGCACGGCAGCCTTGTCGCCCGAAGCCAACGCGGTGCGCAGGCCGTCTACCGACTTTTGCACCGCTTGCCACAGTTGTTTGAACTCGGCATTGCCGCGCAGGGAGGTGGGTGCCTGTGAATCGAGTCGCTGCGCCAAGTAGTGCAACACACCCATACGGGTGGTGAGTTCAAACAGGCCGTTGGAGTCGACGAGCCATTTGGGTCCGTCGATGAGGACGTGCTCCATTTTGGCGTGGTAGGCATTCATGTGATCGCTGAACACCACCACCCCATTGCGCTGGCGGATGTCTGCCATCAGGTCTCGGGCCTCTTCCAGCGTTTCGTGGGCTTCGGGGAGCTTGCCTGCGCCGGCCTCCAATGCGGCTTTCTCGTACACCTTGCCAATCCGCTCGGCCGTGGCGGCCAGACCATTGTCTTGCTGGTAGGGCATAGGAGGTGCGTTTAGCAGGGTGCTACGGATGTCTTGCCACATGCGCTGCGCAGTAGCAATGGCTTGCACCGATTCGGCCTGTGCCTTGCTGTTGGTTTGAAACAGCGCAGCCCGGTAAGGGGCGTAGGCATTTTCCATAGCGGCAGTCAATGGGTCTGCGGCGAAAGCCGACAGAACGCCAGTGGCCAGAACGAAGCCGCGCGGCAAGGAGGAGTGAGTTTTTCAGCATGAAGGTGCCCTTTGTGATGAAAGCACCAACATGATTTCATATACCCATCGGGGTAATTTTGCGATTCATCAAACACCCGCCTCACAGGCTTGCTCCGAAATACCCGATGGCGGAAACCACAACGGCCCCGAAGGGCCGTTGACTACATGCAAAGGCGGGGGGATTGAACCCCAGCCTGCTTCACTTGATGCTGGCTTTGGCGCGCAAGTCTTCCTGAAATTTGCTCAATTTCTGCTGACCAACTTGTTGTTTGATTTGGGGAGCCAGTTCATCCAGTGTAGGCAGCTTGGCTTCGCGCACATCGTCAATGCGGATCACATGCCATCCGAATTGGCTCTTGACTGGGGAGTCGGTCATCTGGCCTTTTTCCAGCTTCACCATGGCGTCGCTGAATTCGGGTACGTAGCCTTTGGGATTGGCCCAATCCAGGTCGCCGCCCTTGCTGCCGGAGCCTGGATCTTTGGAGAGCTTCTTGGCCAGTTCTTCAAACTTGGCGCCTTTTTTCACATCGGCAATGATGGCCTGCGCTTCTTCTTCCTTCTCCACCAGAATGTGGCTGGCTTTGTATTCCTTGCCTGCATTGGCAGCGGCAAATTTTTCGTACTCAGCCTTGACGTCGGCATCGGTCACCGGGTTCTTTTTCTGGAAATCGGCAAACAGCTCGCGGATGAGGATGGTCTGGCGGGCCAGCTCCATCTGGGCCTTCACATCGGCGTTGGCGGCCAGGCCACGCTTCTGGGCTTCTTGCATGAACACCTCACGCACGATCACTTCTTCCTTGATCTGTGCTTTCACCTCATCGTTCACCGGACGGCCGGATTTGGCCAGCTGGTCGGCCAGCATGTCCACGCGGGAGCTCGGCACAGGCTTGCCGTTGACGATGGCCACATTCTGGGCCGCAGCCACGGTGGAAAGAAGGCTCAGTGCGGCAGCGGCCGCCAGGGTGACGATGGGTTTCATGTTGAAGGAAACGAGGGAGAAATGAACAAAAAGAAAGGTTGCCGGTTGAGCGCAACCATGGACTCAGAGTGTGTTGGATGGAATTCGTTCAATGGCCAGCGCGTGCAGACCAGCTTCCATGTATGAGCGCAAAGAATCATACACAAGGCGGTGTGCGGCCACCCGGCTCAGCCCGTCGAGTTGGGCGCCGCCAATTCGCACCCGAAAGTGGGTGCCACTGCTGCGACCCTGCGCGCCTTCGTGGCCTGCGTGCAGGCTGGTTTCGTCGATCACTTCCAGGGCGCTAGGTTGGAGCGACTGCTGCAGAGTGCGGTGCAAGTTCTCGGCGGTGGGAAAGCCGTCGGTGGGCATATTTGGGTTCATGCGGAGGGTGGGGGGGCGTCTTCGGTGGAGTCGTCGGGCTTGAGGTAGCGTGCGATGTACACACCTTGGCCCAAGATGAACGCCAGCGGGAACACATAGCCCCACAGCTTGAAATTGACCCAGTCTTCGGTGCTGAAAGACGCAGCCACATACCCGTTGATGGCGGCCATGAACACGAAATAAGTCACCCAAATGGTGTTGAGTGTGTTCCAGACCGGCTCAGGCAAACTCAGTTGGCTGCCCAGCAGCATGCGCAGCAAATTCTTCTTCCACACCCACAGGGCCAGCGCCAGCACCAGCGCCATGCCCATGTAAAGCACCGTGGGTTTCCATTTGATGAATCGGTCGTCCTGCAGTACCAGGGTCAGCGTGCCAAACACCAGCACCAGACCCAGTGTCACTTTCTGCATGGTGTTGATCTTGCGGTCGATGGCATACATCGCTGCGGTTTGAAGGACGGTGGCCGCCATCAGTACGGCGGTGCCCACATAGATGTCGTGCAGCTTGTAGGCGGCCACGAACAAGGCAATCGGGAAAAAGTCGAGCAGGATGCGCATGGCGCCGGATTATCGGTGGACTGCAGAGAGGTTGCAGATGGGGCACGTTTTGCCCACCGCAAGCCCGGGTGGGCCGCTTTGTGCAGAATGGCCTTCTTTTTCATGGCTTGGCGTTGAATCTCCTGTTTGAAAGTTCAGCCGAATTGACCTCTGCATCTCCCATCGGCGTGTTTGATTCCGGCTTGGGCGGCCTTTCTGTGCTGCGCGCCATTGGCGACCATTTACCGGGTGAAGATTTGGTGTTCGCGGCCGATTCCGGCCACGCCCCCTATGGCGACCGGCATGCGCCATTCATTGAGGAGCGGTCGCTGGCCATGGTGGGTTTTCTGGTGGAGCAGGGGGCCAAGGCGGTGGTGGTGGCCTGCAACACCGCCACGGTGGTGGCTGCGGCTGAGTTGCGCAGGCGGTTTGCCATCCCCATTGTGGCGCTGGAGCCCGCCATCAAGCCTGCGGTGCATGTGACGCAATCCAACGTGGTGGGGGTGCTGGCCACTACCCGCACCATTGGCAGCCCGGCCGTGGCCCGACTGTGTTCAGAGTTTGGACAGGGCGTGGACATTCGGCTGCAGGCCTGCCCCGGCTGGGTGGCGCAGGTGGAACGGGGCGATCTGGACACCCCTGCCACCCGTCAACTGGTGAAGACCTATGTGCAGCCGTTGCTGGATGCTGGGGCCGATACCCTGGTGCTGGGCTGCACGCATTACCCGTTTCTGGCCCCGCTCATTCGGGAGCTGGCGGGGCCGGGGGTCACGTTGGTGGAGTCGTCTGCCGCCGTCGCCCGTGAGCTGGCCCGGCGTACCGAGGTCATGCGGCACCCCCTGTATGCGCAGCGTCAGGGCAGCGTTCGGTTTTTCACAACCGGCGACCTGGCGGTGTCCCAGGCGCAAATGTCGCGTTTGTCGGGGAGACCTGTGGTCGTGCAGTCCGTCAGCGGAGCGCCATTGCGGGCTGGCCCTCTGTCCACGGCGCTTGGAGTTGTTGCACCACCTGCGCTGCCAGACTGAGGGCGCGCAGGCGCAACTCGGGCTCAAACACGTCGCACACCAGCATCAGCTCGTTGGCTTGCGTGGCATTCAGCAAATTTTGTAGCTCGCGTTGCACGGTGGTCGGGCTGCCGATGGCTGCGCAGGCCAGGAAGTCTTGCACGGCAGCCCGTTCTTGCGGGTGAAGGCTTTGCATGAACCCTTCTACAGGCGGCTGTAACCGGCCACGCCGCCCGGTGACGATGCCGAGCACCCGCTGCTGAACGCTGGAGGCCAGGAATTCGGCTTCGGCATCGGTGGGTGCCACCACCACCGGAGCGGCCACGATCGCATGCGGTTGCCGCAGGTTGGCTGAGGGGCGAAAGCTTTGTCGGTACACCGCCAGCGCTTCCAGCAACAACCGAGGTGCAAAGTGCGAGGCAAAGGCGTAGGGCAAGCCCCGCTCGCCAGCCAGTTGGGCGGAATACAGGCTGGAGCCCAGCAGCCAGATGGGCACATGGGTGTCTGCACCCGGCATGGCCATCACCCGCTGGCCCGGCTGGGCCGGGCCCAGCAGGTGCTGCAGCTCAGCCACATCACGCGGGAAGTCGGCTTCGGATTCCACTCTGTCGCGGCGCAAGGCACGCATGGTGAGCGGGTCGGTGCCAGGGGCGCGGCCCAGGCCGAGGTCGATGCGGCCCGGGTACAACTCGGCCAAGGTGCCGAAGGCTTCGGCCACCACCAAGGGCGGGTGGTTGGGCAGCATGATGCCGCCCGACCCTACCCGAATGCGTTGCGTACCCCCCGCAATGTGGCCCACCAGCACCGCGGTGGCCGAACTGGCAATGCCCGCCATGTTGTGGTGTTCGGCCAGCCAGTAGCGGGTGAAGCCCAGGCTTTCTGCATGTTGGGCGGTGCGCAGTGACACCGCCAGAGAGTCGCCTACGCTGCGGCCTTCGCGTACGGCCACCAGGTCGAGCATGGAAACCGGAACGGGATAGGCGCCGGAATAGGTGTCGCAATACGTGTCGCAATAGGCGCCAGGATTCGATGCGGTGGAAGATGGGGTACTCATTCGGGCTTCAGTGGCAGTTCTGGCTGGTGCTCCAGCGCAGCGGAGTTCATGCAGTAGCGCAGTCCGGTGGGGGCCGGACCATCTTCAAATACATGGCCCAGGTGGGCACCGCACTGGCTGCACACGGTCTCGACCCGCACCATGCCGTGGCTGCGGTCTTTCACTTCGGTGATGGCACCGGGCACCGCTTCCCAAAAGCTGGGCCAGCCGCAACCGGCGTCGAACTTGGTGGGCGCGTTGAACAGGTGGTTGCCGCAGCACACGCAGTGGTATGGGCCGTTGGTCCAGGTGGTTTCGAATTTGCCGGTGAATGGCCGCTCGGTGCGGGCGTGGCGCGTCACCTCGTAAGCCAGTGGCTCAGCGGAGCCATCGGCGACTTTGGCCGCCAGATTGGCTTGCCACTCGGCGTCGGTTTTCTGAATGGGAAAAACCATGGGGAGCCTCTTTCAATGGAGGGGTTGATCAGGTTCAGGACGAGCAACTGATGTGGATGTTCGCAGCCCAGTCGGGAGGCAAGCCTGCCCATGCCGTGTGCGCAGGGTGTTCATCAAAGGGTGTTTGCAGCACGGCCAACAAGTCGTTGACCATGGTGTAGCTGCCTGCTTGCGCTTGCTCGATGGCGGTTTGAGCCAGGTGGTTGCGTAACACAAATTTGGGGCTGGTTTTCAGCATCAAAAGGGACTTTTCCGCATGATTGCCGTGCTTTGTTTGCTCTTGATACTGGTTCAAATAAGCAACCAGTTTGGGTTGATTTTGAAACAGATTGGCCAGCCCGGTCATGGCCGGGGCGGAGTCTGGCGCAGGGTGGTCGGGCTCGCCGCTGCGGGGCATGGGCTCACCGGCGCGCACCCACTCGGCCAGGAGGCGCCAGAACAGGGTGTAGTCCACCCGTTCGGCTGCCAGCAGGCTCAGGGTGTGAGCAACCAGTTCGGGTGTGCTGGCGGTGCACTCGGCCGGGCCCAGCCCCAGCTTGGCGGCCATGCGTGCGTTGTAGGCCTGCTCGAATTGGCCGGGGTAGGGTTCCAGGGCGGCCAGGGCGTTGTCGGGTTCTCCAATCAGGGGCAGCAAGGCCTGGGCCAGGGCAAACAGGTTCCAGCGTGCCACTTCGGGTTGGTTGCTGTAGGCGTAGCGCCCGCCGGTGTCGGTGTGGTTGCAAATGTGGTTCGGGTCGAACCCGTCCATGAACTGGAAGGGGCCGTAGTCCAGCGTCAGGCCCAGCAGGCTCATGTTGTCGGTGTTCATCACGCCGTGGCAAAACCCCACCGCTTGCCATTGGGCCATCAATTCAGCGGTGGCCTGCGCCACCGAAGCCAGCAACGCCGCGTAAGGTTGCATGCGCCCACCCCGGTTGAGGGGGTGGCTGGCCTCGCGGCACTCGGGGTAATGGTGGTCGATCACATGGTCGGCCAATCGCTGCAGCACGTCGTGCTGGCGGTTGTAAGAGTGGTGCTCCACATGGCCAAATCGCAAAAAACTGGGGGCCACACGGGTCACGACGGCGGCGGTTTCGGTGGTTTCGCGTTGCACAGGCTGGGGCGAACCCACCAGAGCCAGTGCCCGTGTGGTGGGGATGCCCAGCCCGTGCATGGCTTCGCTGGCCAAAAACTCCCGGATGCTGCTGCGTAACACGGCCCGGCCATCTCCCATGCGGGAGTAGGGTGTGCGGCCAGCGCCCTTCAGTTGTACCTCCATGGGGCCTTGCGGGGTGTTCAACTCGCCCAGCAGCAAGGCCCGACCGTCTCCCAATTGCCCGGCCCAATGCCCGAACTGGTGGCCGCTGTACACGGTGGCCACGCTGGAGCCGTGGCGAGGCGGGCGGTTGCCGCCCAGCAGTTGCAGGGTGTCGTCGTCGGCCAGTTGCTCAGGCCGTAGCCCCAGCGCTTGAGCCAAGGTGTGGCTGCGGGCCACCCAATGGAGTTGCGGCAGGGGAGTGGCGGTCACCTCGTGGGCCAGCATCGCGCCACTGGCCACGCATGGGCTGGGCTGGATTTTTTCAAGCAGGGTCATTGCACCGATTGTGGTCAAGCCCGGTTGGGCTTGTGCGGGTGGGGGTTTGCCCACGGGCGGGGTGGCGTAGTACGGGAGTTTGGCGGGAGGGGTGTCAGCCTCCGTCAGGCTGTTGAATGAAGCGATTGAGGTTGTTTTCGTCCACGATGCGCACCCTGGCAAACTGGATGGACACCAGTTGCTGGCGTTCCAATTCGTGCAGCGCTCGGTTGACGGTTTGGCGCGACAAGCCGCTGAGGTGGCCAATTTCCTCTTGCGACAGGTCGATGCGCCTTGCGCCTTTCCAGAACAGACCCGACAAGCACATGGCCACCCGCTGCTCGGCTGAGCGGATGCGCACCGCTTCGATGGAAGCCATGGCCTGGCCCAGTCGCATGTTCAGGTGGTCCACCAGGTGCTGGTTGAACGCGAGGCTGGTTTGCCGCAATTCGCCAAACAACACACGAGGGATGCACAGCAATTGCGAATCGCGAAGCGCCGCCACTTCGTAGCGCCGGGGTTCGGTTTTGAGCACCGATCCTTCGCCAAACCATTCACCGGAAGGCACCCCCAAAAAGGCGGCCACTTTGCCGTTGGGCGAGGTGCTCTGCAGTTGAACCAGCCCATACAACACGGCGTACCAGCCACGCGATGGTTCACCGGCCATCAGCGCAATGGAACCCTTGTCCACTGACCAGACTTCCACCCCATCTTGCAGGCGCTGCTGGAAATCAGAGGGCAATTGGGCAAACCAGGGTTGGCCGGCCAAAAACTGGCGTGCGGGGCTGGTGGGGTCACAAAACATGCAAGGTGCTCCGGGGCTGGCAAGCAAAAGTGAACGCAAATGCAAGGGGTTTACCCCCATGATTTGTCGGCTACCAGACAAGCGTTGTACCGCAGTTGACAACAGTGGCGGCCAGTCCATGGGGCCTTCTACCATCCGCCACCCCTGCACAGGCAGGCTTTAAGACGACATGGAGACCATATGCTGGGTTTGATGCAAAACCACCCCCTGCTGATTTCAGCACTGATCGAACACGCAGAGCGCCACCATCCCGATGGCGAAATTGTGTCGCGCCGGGTAGAGGGCGACCTCCACCGCTACACCTGGAAAGACGTGGCCGCCCGCGCCAAAAAAGTGGCCCATGCGCTGGATGGCCTGAGCTTGGAGCAAGGCAGCCGCGTGGCTACGCTGGCCTGGAACGGCTACCGCCACTTGGAGTTGTACTTCGGCATCAGCGGCACAGGCCGTGTGCTGCACACGCTCAACCCGCGCCTGCACCCCCAACAGCTGGCCTGGATCGTGAACCATGCCGAAGACCAGGTGCTGTGCTTCGACATGACGTTTTTGCCCTTGGTGCAGGCGGTGCATGCCAAGTGCCCTACCGTGCGGCAATGGGTGGCCCTGTGCGACGCCGACAAGCTGCCAGCGGATTCCGGCATCCCCAATCTGGTGAGCTACGAAGCCTGGATCGGCCACCAATCCAGCACCTACCACTGGCCCGATCTGGACGAAAACGCCGCTTCCAGCCTGTGCTACACCAGCGGCACCACTGGCAATCCCAAGGGGGTGTTGTACAGCCACCGTTCCACACTGCTGCATGCCTATGCCTGTGTGATGCCCGACTCGCTCAACCTCAGCGCCCGCGACAGCGTGTTGCCGGTGGTGCCCATGTTCCATGTGAACGCTTGGGGCTTGCCGTACGCTGCTGCGGCCACCGGCTGCAAGCTGGTGTTCCCAGGTGGCGCGCTGGATGGCAAGAGCGTGTACGAGCTGATTGAAACCGAAGGTGTGACCATGGCGGCCGGCGTGCCCACCGTGTGGCAAATGCTGCTGGGGCATATGCAGTCCGGTGGGCTGAAGTTTTCGACGTTGCAGCGCACGGTGATCGGTGGCTCGGCCTGCCCGCCCGCCATGCTGAGCACCTTCCAGGACCACTACCACGTGGATGTGCTGCACGCCTGGGGCATGACCGAAATGTCGCCCTTGGGCACCGTGTGTACGCTGAAAAACAAGCAGCTGGCGCTGGATGCCGAAGGCCGCCTGAAGATTCGGCTGAAGCAAGGCCGCGCGGTGTACGGCGTGGACATGAAGATCGTGGACGCCGAAGGCAACGAGTTGCCATGGGATGGCAAAACCTATGGCGACCTGTTGGTGCGGGGATCCTGGATCATCAACCGGTATTTCAAATCCGACGAGTCGCCGCTGGTGAATGGCTGGTTCCCCACGGGCGACGTGGCCACCATCGACGCGGATGGCTTCATGCAGATCACCGATCGCAGCAAGGACGTCATCAAGTCGGGTGGGGAGTGGATCAGCTCCATCGACGTGGAAAACATCGCCATGTCGCACCCCGCCGTGGCCATGGCCGCCTGCGTGGGCATGCCGCACCCCAAGTGGGATGAGCGCCCGATTGTGGTGGTGGCCTTGAAGCCGGGTGCCGAAGTCACCCGTGAAGAACTGCTGGCGTTTTACGAGGGCCGCATTGCCAAATGGCAAATCCCCGACGACGTGGTGTTTGTCCCGTCCATTCCCCTGGGGGCCACCGGCAAGATGCAAAAAATGTCGTTGCGGGAGCAGCTCAAAGACTACCGGTTGCCCGGGCTTTGAGGGCGCTTCCCAGGCGGGTGTCCATCCCTGGCTGCCGGCCTGGTGTCTGCTGCGTCACGTTTGCGTCAGTTCGGGGGGGAGAGCTAGGGCATTCCCTGAGGGGGCGCGAAGAGGCTGGCAGTAAGCTGGCCGTCAACTGAACCGCATTCCCAAGTTCAGCTACCACCACACAACATCAGGAGACAAAGCATGAAATTGGTATTCAAGAGCGTTGCCTTTGCGGCCATGGTTTGGGCCTCTGCCAGTGCCATGGCCCAAAAGGGCGAGACCGTCAAGATCGCCTGGATCGACCCACTGTCCGGCCTCATGGCTCCGGTGGGCAACAACCAAGTCAAGAGCTTTCAGTTTTTTGCTGAAAAATTCAGCGGTGCCAACAACCCGGCAGGCGTCAAGTTCGAGGTGGTGGCCATCGACAACAAGCTCAGCCCCGCCGAGAGCCTGACGGCCCTGAAAGCCGCCATTGACCAGGGCGTGCGTTACATCACCCAAGGCAACGGATCGTCGGTGGCCGGTGCGCTGATTGATGCGGTCAACAAGCATAACGAACGCAACCCTGGCAAAGAGGTGCTGTTCCTCAACCACTCGGCAGTGGACCCAGACTTCACCAACAGCAAGTGCAGCTACTGGCATTTCCGCTTCGATGCAGATACCTCCATGAAGATGGAAGCGCTCACCACCTTCATGAAAGACCAGAAAGACATCAAGAAGGTCTATCTGCTCAACCAGAACTACTCGCATGGCCACCAGGTGGCGGCATTTGCCAAAGAGAACATTGCACGCAAGATGCCCGGCGTGTCGGTGGTGGGTGAAGACTTGCACCCGCTGGCCCAGGTGCGTGACTTTGCGCCCTACATCGCCAAAATCAAGGCGTCCGGGGCAGACACGGTCATCACCGGCAACTGGGGTTCAGACTTGGCGTTGATGGTCAAAGCCGCCTTTGAGGGCGGCTACACCGGCAAGTTCTACACCTACTACACCGGCGTGACAGGGACTCCCACCGCCCTGGGCACACAGGGCGAAGGCAAGGTGTTCCAGGTGTCCTACAACCACTACAACATGGGTGGTGACATGCAGAAGTGGCAAGACGAATTCCAGAAAAAATTCAATGCCGATTTCTACACCGGATCGGTCATTCACATTTACAAGGCATTGGGTGAAGCCATGGCCAAGGCCAAATCCACCGACCCGGCCAAAGTGGCTGCAGCCCTGGAAGGTTTGAAGTTCAACTCTTATTCGGGCGAGGTGGAAATGCGCAAAGCCGACCACCAGTTGCAGCAGCCGGTCTACCTGACGGTTTGGCAAAAAACGGACAAAAAATTCACCTACAGCCCAGAAAAAACCGGCATGACGCTGGCTCTGGTGAAGGAATTCCCTGCCTACGTGGCCAGCACACCCACCAGCTGCGCCATGAAGCGCCCTTGATGGGTTGACGCCAAAAGGGGCTGCCCAGGTGTGGCCTTTTTTGGTGCATTTTTCCCCTGTGCTCACCTCTTTCCACCCCTTTTCATTGGGGTGGAGAGGCTGGCTTTTGCACAAACCCACTGGCGTTTGCCGCATTCAAACTGAACGCACACCAAAAGGACTGCGATGGAGTTTTTCATCATCTCCATGCTCAACGGCCTGAGTTACGGGTTGTTGTTGTTCATGCTCAGCTCCGGCCTGACGCTGATTTTCAGCATGATGGGCGTTCTGAACTTTGCCCACGCCAGTTTTTACATGGTGGGCGCCTATGTGGGGTACACGCTGGCGGGCACAGTGGGGTTCTGGGCCGCATTGGTGGTGTCGCCGCTGGTGGTGGGGGCGCTGGGCGCTTTGTTTGAGCGCACTGTGCTGCGCAAAGTGCACAAATTTGGCCATGTGCCGGAGTTGCTGGTGACGTTTGGCATCTCGTACGTGATGTTGGAATTGGTGCAACTCATCTGGGGGCGTACGGCGCTCGACTTTGCCCCTCCGCCTTCGTTGCAAGGCCCGGCTTTTACGCTGATTCAGCATTCGGTGCAGGGGCTCAGTTTGGTGTGGGGCAAAGCCGCGCCAGAGCTGTGCACGGTGGCTGATGCGGCTGTGACCCTGGTGTGTTCGCCTTTTCCTGCCACCCGCGCGTTCATGATGCTGGTGGCGGTGCTGATGCTGGTGGCCCTGTGGTTGTTGCTGACGCGCACCCGCATTGGTTTGGTCATTCAAGCTGCATTGACCCACCCCGACATGGCGGAAGCTCTGGGCCACAACGTGCCCCGTGTGTTCATGCTGGTGTTTGGCGCAGGCGCTGCACTGGCCGGCTTGGGCGGCGTGATCGGTGGCAGCACCTATGTGACCGAACCGGCCATGGCGGGCACCGTGGGCTCGGTGATTTTTGTGGTGGTGGTGGTGGGCGGGCTGGGCTCGCTGTCGGGCGCGTTTTTGGCCTCGCTGCTCATTGGCGTGGTGCAGACGTTTGCGGTGGCGTTCGACTATTCCTTCCTCAGCGTGGCGCAGCAAATGGGCATGCAGCTCAGTGATGCCGTGCGCAACAACTCGGTGGCCAAGCTGACGCTGTCGCAGGTGGCCCCCATCCTGCCTTATCTGTTTCTGGTGTTGATTCTGATTTTCCGGCCCAAGGGCTTGCTGGGAAATCGGGAGGAATGAGCGATGTCTGTAACGCATTACGAATTCAGGCCCTACAACGTGGGGCGGTGGCTGGTGTGGGGCTTTTTTGCCCTGGTGCTGCTGGTGGCCCCCAAGCTGTTCACCAGCAGCTTGGCCATCACCATGCTGACGCAAATGGGCGTGGCCATCGTGGCCTGCCTGTCCTACAACATCCTGCTGGGGCAGGGGGGCATGTTGAGTTTTGGCCACGCGGTGTATTCGGGGCTGGGCTCGTACATGACCATTCACGCCCTCAACCTGGTGAGCAGCGGCGGGCTGGCCCTTCCCGTCAGCTTGCTGCCGCTGGTGGGTGGCTTGGCTGGCATGGCCTTCGCGGTGCTGTTTGGCTACGTCACCACCCGCAAGGCGGGCACACCGTTTGCCATGATCACGCTGGGCATGGCCGAACTGGTGTTTGCCATGTCGCTCATGTTTGCCGAGTTTTTTGGCGGCGAGGCGGGCGTATCGGGCAATCGGGTGGTGGGGCAGGCGGTGTGGGGCATCACCTTCGGGCCGGGCATTCAGGTGTACTACCTGGTGGCGATTTACACCTTTGTGTGCGTGGCGCTCATGTTTGCGTTCACCCGCACGCCGCTGGGGCGCATTTTGAATGCGGTGCGCGACAACCCCGAACGGGTGGAGTTCATTGGCTACAACACCCAGCGCGTGCGCTACATGGCCTTCATCATTTCCGGCCTGTTTGCCGGCATTGCCGGGGGCATGGGCAGTTTGCTGTTCGAAATCGTCACGGCCGAGGTGGTGGGCTCGCACCGCTCGGGTGGCTATTTGCTGTTCACGTTTTTGGGGGGGGCCACGTTCTTCTTTGGCCCGGTCATTGGCGGGGTGATGATGGTGCTGGCCTCGGTGCTGCTGTCCGAGCTCACCAAGGCTTGGCTGCTGTACCTGGGGCTGATATTCCTGTTCATGGTCATGTACGCGCCGGGCGGGGTGGCCAGCCTCATCATGATGAACCTGCGGGTGGCCTCGTTTGGCCTGCTGCGCAAGGTGTGGGCCAGTTACTTGGCGCTGGCCGGAACCGCACTGGTGGCGCTGGCCGGTGCGGGGGCCATGATTGAAATGGTGTACCACCTACAGCTCAATGCCGCGCTGGGCGATGAGCTGCGCTACATGGGGGCCACGTTGAACGCATCCAGCGTCAACAGCTGGTTTGGCTCGGCGTTTGTGATGTTGACCGGGGTGGGGCTGTTTGAGGTGACGCGGAGGCAGTTTGTGCACGACTGGGGCGAGGTGCAGGTGGACATTGAAAAAGAAATCAAGCGCCGGGAGGCTCTGTGAATACCGTAGCATTGAATCCAATGAATACAGGCGGTGAGGCTGAAAATCGTTTAAAAAATTTGGCCAATGCGTCTGTGGCACTGGAGTTGAAGGATCTGCGAAAAAGCTTTGGCAAAACCGAAATCATCCGTGGGGCCAACTTGGCGGTGAAGGCGGGCGAGCGGGTGGCGGTCATTGGCCCCAACGGAGCGGGCAAGTCCACGTTGTTCAACCTCATCAGCGGGCGGTTTGGCCCCACCAGTGGCGAGGTGTTGCTGAACGGCCAGCGCATCGACGGTAAAAAACCGTTCGAAATCAACCGCATGGGCTTGAGCCGGAGTTTCCAGATCACCAACATTTTTCCCAAGCTCAGCGTCTTCGAAAACCTGCGCTGCGGGGTGTTGTGGAGCCTGGGCTACAAGTACAGCTTCTGGCGTTTTCTGGCCGACCTGGACGATGCCAACGACCGGGCCGACGAACTGTTGGACCAGATTCGCCTGCACAAAAAGCGCGATGTGCTGGCAGGCAACCTGACCTATGCCGAGCAGCGGGCGCTGGAAATCGGCATCACCATCGCCGGTGGTGCCAACGTCATTTTGTTGGACGAGCCCACCGCCGGTATGAGCAAGAGTGAAACCAAGCGCTTCATTGACCTGATTCGCGAGATCACCGTGGGCAAGACGCTGCTGACGGTGGAGCACGACATGGGCGTGGTGTTTGGCCTGGCCGATCGCATTGCCGTGGTGGTGTACGGCGAGGTGATTGCGTTCGACACGCCAGAGGCCGTGCGGGCCAACCCCCGCGTGCAGGAGGCCTATTTGGGTTCTGTGCTGGCCGAATCACAGGCCGCAGGCCATTGAGCGCGGGAGAACCACAACATGCTTGAAATCAACAACCTTCACGCCTATTACGGCAAAAGCCATGTGCTGCATGGCGTCAACCTGAACGTGGGGCAGGGCGAAATCGTGGCCCTGCTGGGCCGCAACGGTTCGGGCCGTTCCACCACTGCCAAGGCCATCATGGGGTTGGTGGACTGCGAAGGCAGCATCCAGTGGAAGGGGCAGGCCATTGAAGGCAAGAAACCCTATGAGGTGGCCCATTTGGGCATTGGCTACGTGCCCGAAAACCGCGATATTTTCCCCAAACTCACCGTGCGCCAGAACCTGATGCTTGGAGAAAAAGGGGCGGGAAGAGGCAGCAAAAAAGCCAGCCGCTGGAGCTTTGACGACATGTACGCCCTGTTCCCGCGCCTGAAGGAGCGGGAACACACCGAGGCGGGCGTCATGTCGGGTGGCGAGCAGCAAATGCTGACGCTATGCCGCACCCTGATGGGCGACCCGGACCTCATCATCATCGACGAGCCCACCGAGGGCCTGGCCCCAAAAATTGTGGAGTTGGTGGGCGAGTACCTGAAGGCACTGAAGGCCAAAGGCATTTCGGTGTTGCTGATCGAGCAAAAGCTCACCATTGCCCTGAACATTTCCGACCGGGTGCAAGTGATGGGCCACGGCAGCATCGTGTTCCAGGGCACACCGGCAGAACTGAAAGCCGATTCCTACACCCGCAAGGAGTGGCTGGAGGTGTAACAGGGCGCACTAGAACATGTGCTCGTGTCGTTCAGGGACACCGTCCAAGGGGGTCAGACGATCTGTTCGATCTGCGCGCCCACTTCCACCTGCAGCGTGATCAGGTCGGATTCGGTCAAGTCCAGTATTTTGGCGCAAGAAGCCCCGAGCTTTGCCCATTCGCAGGTGCGCGAGGCGCCTGTCGTTTGTTGCAACAGGTGTTCGGCCAACTGGCTCACGGCAATCAGCTGGCGGCTGAGCCGAGAGTCTGCCAAATCGGGACCATTCAGGTAGCTCAGGTCGTGGTGGTGGCGGATGGCCTCGCACAGGGCGTCGGTCAGCCACCAATTCTGGGCCATCAGCCGACCGATGACGGTGTGGTCGGTGGGCAAGTGACGGCGCTCCACCTCGGTAAAAGAGGCCTCCCGCTCGGTGTTGGCGGTTTTCAGCGTGTCCTGATACTTGGGAAAGCGGCGCATCAGAATCACCACCCCACAGTCGCGGAACAGGCCATAGGTGTATGCCTCGTCGGGTCTGAGCTTGAGCGAACCCAGGCGCCGCGTCAGCCAGCCCGACAGACCGGCTACCTTGGCGGACGAATCCCAGAAGCGTTCGAAGTGCCCAGTGTCCGGAAACGCCCGCCGCAGGCTGAAGGCGGCCACCGCCCGGCAGGTGGAGGCCAGGCCCAGCATCATCAGAGCCTCTTGTACGGTGGACGCGCGACGGTTGAGCCCGAAGAAGGGTGAATTGACGGTTTTGATGAGCCCCGCTGCCAACGCCACGTCAGCGCTGATCAGGGCTTCCAAGCGGCGAAAGTCGGGGTCGTCGCGGTCCATCTCTTCCTGCACATTGACCAGGATGGTTGGCCGGGGCGGAATGTCGATGTCGTGGATGTGGTGTTCCAGCGCCTGGTCCATGGGCGGTGGCGTCGGATTGGGGGCGTCAGCGTTCATGGTGATGGGTTTCCAGCCATGACAGCAACTGGTGTTCGGGCATGGGCTTGGCGTGGAAGTAACCCTGGGTGGCATCCAGGCCAGCGTCTTCGCAGAGTGTCAGCTGCGCCTGGGTCTCCACGCCTTCGGCTACCACGATCAGGCCCAGACGGTGGGCCAAGTCAGTCATGGCGTTCACGATGGCCAGCGCTCGTCGATCATCAGGCAGGCACATGATGAACGCCCGGTCGAACTTGAGCTTGGTGGCCGGCAGATCCTTGAGGTTGGCCAAGCATGAATATCCGGTGCCAAAGTCGTCGATGGCCAGACCCACACCGATTTCTCGGATGCGTTGCAGGTTGTTCTGCACGGTGGGCGAGGGCTCCATGAACAGCGACTCCGTCAGCTCCAGCTCAATCCACTGTGGCGGTACATTGGCATACAGCAGGGCTCCGTGCAGCGCGGTCAGAAAGCATTCGGACAGCAACTGCGCCCGGGACACGTTGATGGCGACTTTGGTCGGCCAGCCCTGGCGGTGCAGGCGTGCGGCGCACAGTGCCCCTTCGACCAGGCTCCATTCGCCCAGGCGGTCGATCATGCCGATTTTTTCAGCCACCGGAATGAATTCGCCTGGTGAAACCGGCGGTTGCCCGATGGCGCAGCTCATCAGCGCTTCCACCGCTTCAAGGCTGCCGTCGGGCCGGACGACGGGTTGGTAGCGCAGCCACATGCCATTGCAGTTCAGGGCCTCGTGCAGAGTGGCCGCCACGGCCAGTTCGCGCCGGGAGCGCTCGATGCCCAATACGCCAGGCACCTCCTCCTGCCCTGACCAGACGTAGCGGTTGCCGCCATGGCGTTTGGCGTCGATCATGGCGCGGTCTGCACGTTCCAGCAGCTGGTTGGCCGACTCGCCACTCTGGCTGCGGTGCAGGCCGATGCTGACCGATGGGTGAATGTTGATGCCGTTCAACGCCAGCGGCTGGGCGACCTTGGTGAGGATATGGCGGGCCAGCAGCTCGGTGTCGTGGGGCGACTGGCCTTTGATCAGAAGTACGAATTCGTCGCTGCCCATGCGTACGCAAGGGCAGTTGGCAGGAGCCACGGCCTGAATGCGGCGGGCCAGGGCATGGATGATGCGGTCACCCGATGCGTGACCGAAGGTGTCGTTGATTTGACGGAAGCGGTCGATGTCGATCCACAACGCGGTGACCGCCTGTTGGTGCTGCCTGGCTTCGTCCAGCCAGCGGCTGGCGATGGCTCGACTGGCGTCGCGTTGCCAGATGCGCCCCGTTTCTGGCCCGCCCGGCACATCACCCCGTCCGGGATCTCCGGAAGCGGCGCTGGCACGCAGGGGTGAACGGGCAAACGGTTTCATCATGCAGAGGCGGAAGGACGAATCGCCTCATTCTAGGGAACGAACACCCTTTGGCGTTGACTGTGAGGCCTTGCTCTCAAAGGTGTTGCACCGCTGCACACCTGTGGTGTGTAGAGAATGGCTTGATGGCAGGGGTTTACCCTGGTTTGTCTCGGCAGGGACAGGGAATGACTTGGACAGACACGCGGTTCAAGCTAAATTAGCACGATCGTTCGATTATTGTTCCATCCCCCCAGAAGCAAGGACCCAACGCATGAGCGCTGACTACACCGTCCACGGCGACGTGGCCGTGATCTCCCTGAACAACCCACCCGTCAACGGGCTGGGCTTGGCCACCCGGCAAGCCATCGTGGCTGGGCTTGAACAGGCCGAGGCCGACCCTGCCGTGAAGGCCATCGTGCTGACCGGTGCTGGCAAGGCGTTTTCGGGTGGGGCCGACATCAAGGAATTCGGCTCACCCAAAGCCATTCAAGAGCCCAACCTGCTGAGCGTGATCCGTGCGGTGGAAAACACCAGCAAGCCCGTGGTGGCCGCAGTGCACAGCGTGGCCATGGGAGGTGGGTTGGAGTTGGCCTTGGGTGCGCACTACCGCATCGTGGCTCCTGGCTGCAGCATTGCGTTGCCCGAGGTGAAGCTGGGCCTCATTCCCGGCGCAGGCGGCACGCAGCGCCTGCCCCGTGTGCTGGGCGTGGAAGCCGCGTTGAACATGATCGTGAGCGGCGAGCCAGTCAAGGCCGAGTTGCTGGCGGGCGTGCCCGGCCAGAAGCTGTTTGACAAACTGGCTGCCAGCCCCGAGAGCCTGGCCGAAGAAGCCCTGGCCCTGGCCCGTGAGGTGGCGGCCAAGCACGCGGCAGACGGCTCAGCCTTCCCGCTGGTGCGCAACCTGCCTTGCAAGCACCCCAACGGCGACGCGTACTTCCAGTTCGCCCGCAACATGGTCAAGGGCATGGCCAAAAACTTCCCCGCGCCCGCCAAGTGTGTGGACGCGGTGGAAGCCGCCACCAAGAAGAAGTTTGAAGACGGCTTGGTGTTCGAGCGCGACATCTTCCTGAACCTGATGTGGACGCCCGAGTGCCGCTCGCTGCGCCACCTGTTCGTGGCCGAGCGCGCCGCCAGCAAAATCCCCGACGTGCCCGAAGACACGGCCAAGCGCGACATCAAGAGCGTGGCCATCATCGGTGCGGGCACCATGGGCGGCGGCATTGCCATGAACTTCCTGAACGCAGGCATCCCCGTCAAGATGCTGGAAATGAAGCAGGAAGCCTTGGACCGTGGCGTGGGCACCATGCGCAAAAACTACGAGGCGCAGGTGAAAAAAGGCAAGCTCAAGCAAGACAAGCTCGATGCCCGCATGGCGCTGCTCAGCACCACGCTGAGCTACGACGACCTGGGCGAAGCCGACTTGGTCATTGAAGCCGTGTTCGAAGAAATCGGCGTGAAAGAAGCCGTGTTCAAAGAGCTGGACCGCGTGATGAAGCCCGGCGCCATCCTGGCCAGCAACACCTCCACGCTGGACATGAACAAAATTGCCAGCTTCACCCAGCGTCCGCAAGACGTGGTGGGCATGCACTTCTTCAGCCCCGCCAACGTCATGAAGCTGCTGGAAGTGGTGCGTGGCGAGAAAACCGCGCACGACGTGCTGGCCACGGTGATGGCCATTTCCAAGAAGATCAAGAAAACCGCTGTGGTGTCGGGCGTGTGTGACGGCTTCATCGGCAACCGCATGATCGAGCAGTACGGCCGCCAGGGCGGCTTCCTGCTGGACGAAGGCTGCACGCCGCAACAGGTGGACAAAGCCATCGAGAAGTTCGGCTTCGCCATGGGTCCGTTCCGCATGGGCGACCTGGCTGGCAACGACATTGGCTGGGCCATCCGCAAGCGCCGCTATGTGGAAAAGCCCAACATGAAGTACAGCAAAACCGCTGACCTGCTGTGCGAAAAAGGCCGCTTCGGCCAGAAAACCGGCGCAGGCTGGTACGACTACGTGCCCGGCAAGCGCGACGCCATTCCCAACGCCGAAGTGGAGCAGATGATTGCCGACCACCGTGCCGCGTTGGGCATCACGCCCCGCAAAATTTCTGACGAAGAAATCGTGCAGCGCCTGGTGTTCAGCCTGGTGAACGAGGCTGCGCACATCCTGGAAGAAGGCATTGCCAACAAGGCCAGCGACGTGGACATCGTCTACATCTTTGGCTATGGTTTCCCCGTCTACCGTGGCGGCCCCATGAACTATGCCAACGAGGTGGGCCTGTTCAACGTGGTGCAAGCCATGAAGCGTTTTGCCAAGAACCCGCTCGACGACGCCAGCTTCTGGCAACCCGCGCCGCTGCTGGCCCGCTTGGCAGCTGAAGGCAAAACGTTTTAATCAAATTTTTCTTAAAACAAGCCTTCATCGCAATATAGACGGGATTGTTTAGCTATTTATTCAGGACTTCACCATGACCCAAGCCGTCATCGTTTCCACCGCACGCACCCCCTTGGCCAAGAGCTGGAAGGGCGCCTTCAACATGACCCATGGCGCCACCCTGGGCGGCCATGCCGTGCAGCACGCCGTGCAACGTGCTGGTATTGACCCCGAGCTGATCGAAGACGTCATCATGGGCTGCGCCAACCCCGAAGGGGCCACTGGTGCCAACATCGCTCGCCAGATCGCACTGAAGGCAGGCCTGCCCATCAGCGTGTCCGGCATGACCGTCAACCGTTTTTGCTCGTCTGGCCTGCAGACCATTGCCCTGGCCGCGCAGCGCATCATCAGCGGCGAAGGCCAAGCCTACGTGGCCGGTGGGGTGGAAAGCATCTCCTGCGTGCAGCAGGAAATGAACACCCACATGCTGATGGACTTGGCGCTGGCCAAGCAAAAGCCCGAAATCTACTGGAACATGCTGCAAACGGCCGAGCAGGTGGCCAAGCGCTACAGCATCAGCCGAGAAGCCATGGACGAGTACGGTGCCGCCAGCCAGCAAAAGGCCTCTGCCGCGCTGGAAGCCGGTCTGTTCAATGCCGAAATTGCGCCCATCACTGTCACGGCAGGTGTGGCTGACAAGGTCATGGGCCTGATGACCAAGCAGGTGACGGTTTCTCAGGATGAAGGCATCCGCGCCGGTACCACCTATGACGGCATCAAGGGCCTGCGCTCCGCGCTGCCCGGCGGTTTGGTGACGGCAGGCAACGCCAGCCAGTTCTCCGACGGTGCTGGTGCTTGCGTGGTGATGGACGAAACCCTGGCCCAGCAAAAAGGCCTCACGCCCCTGGGCCGCTTTTTGGGTTTTGCCGTGGCCGGTTGCGAGCCCGACGAAATGGGCATCGGCCCCGTGTACGCCGTGCCCAAAGCCCTGGCCCGCCTGGGCCTGACGGTGAACGACATCGACCTGTGGGAGCTGAACGAAGCCTTTGCTGTGCAGGTGCTGTATTGCCGCGACAAGCTGGGCATCCCCGCTGACCGCCTGAACGTCAACGGCGGCGCCATTGCCGTGGGCCACCCCTACGGTGTGAGCGGCCAGCGCCTGACCGGCCACGCCCTGATCGAAGGCAAACGTCGTGGCGCCAAGCGCGTGGCCGTGACCATGTGCATTGGTGGCGGCATGGGCGCTTGCGGCATTTTCGAAGTGCTGTGAACGTGAGTGGCGGCTTTCGCCAGCCGGGGTTCGAACCCACCGTGTCGCCCGAGGTCTTTCTGGCCATGGGGCGGCAGGTGTTGGCGCAACAGCCGTTCAGCCAGCTGATCGGGGCGGAACTGGTGGCCTTGTCGCCAGGGCAGGTGGAGCTGGCGGTGCCCGTTACCGACTCAATCCGCCAGCAACACGGCTTCGTGCACGGTGGCGTGGTCAGTTATTGCGCAGACAACGCGCTCACCTATGCGGGTGGCACCTCGTTGCGGGTTCCGGTGGTGACGTCGGAATTCAAAATCAACTACGTGCGCCCAGCGGTGGGCGTGCGCTTGGTGGCACGCGCCCATGCGGTGCATACTGGTAAAACGCAGGCAGTGTGCCGTTGCGATGTATTTGCCGTGCAGGCCGATGGCACCGAAAAGCTGTGTGCCGTGGCGCAAGGCACCATTGCTGCATTGCCTGCCATATCCGCCTCATCTGCTGAAGCCTCAAACACTTGACATCCACCTACCGCATGGGATCCGGCGCCGGCTATGCCGGCGACCGCATCGACCCCGCTCAAGACCTGGCCGAACGCGGCCAATTGAACACCCTGGTGTTCGAGTGCCTGGCCGAGCGCACCATTGCGCTGGCCCAATTGCGCCGCAGCCACGACCCCAGCGCGGGATTCGATCCGTTGTTGTCAGAGCGCATGCGCGCCGTGTTGCCCGCCTGTGTGGCGCAGGGCACCACCATCATCACCAACATGGGCGCGGCCAACCCCATGGCTGCAGGCCAGGCGGTGCTGGCGGTGGCGCGGGAGCTGGGTCTGCCACACCTGAAGGTGGCCGTCGTCACAGGCGACGACGTGCTGCAGTGGGTGCAAGCCCATCAGGTTGAATTGATGGATAGCAAACAAACCACGTCAGATTTGCGGGAAAGCCTGATTTCTGCCAATGTTTACCTCGGTGCCGATGCCTTGCTGCCTGCGCTGCAAGCCGGGGCAAACGTCATCGTCACCGGCCGGGTGGCGGACCCAGCCCTGTTTCTGGCTCCGCTCATGCACCACTTTGGCTGGGCGGCGGACGATTGGCCGCGGCTGGGTGCGGGCTTGCTGGTGGGCCACTTACTGGAATGCGCTGCCCAGGTGACCGGCGGCTACATCGCCGACCCTGGCCAGTTCGACGTGCCCAATTTGCACCGCGTGGGTTTTCCACTGGCCGAAGTGGCGGCCGACGGAACCGCCACCATCACCAAGCTGCCAGACACCGGGGGCAGGGTGGACCGCCTGACCTGCACCGCCCAGTTGCTGTACGAGGTGGAAGACCCCGCCCGCTACCTGCAGCCCGATGTGGTGGGGGATTTTTCCCAGGTGCAGTTCACCCCAACTGGCCCCGACCGGGTGCGGGTACAGGGTGCCAGTGGCAGCCCCAGGCCCACCCACCTCAAGGCCACGCTGGGTTACCGGGAAGGGTTCATTGGCGAGGGGCAGATCAGCTATGCTGGCCCGGGTGCCCGTGCACGGGGCGCGTTGGCGCTGGACATCCTGCGCCACCGGCTGGTGGTGGCAGGCTTGGCTGAGCATGAACACCGGGCGGAGCTGGTGGGTGTGAACGCCATGCACGGCCCGCATTTGGGGGCAGACCGGGAGCCTTACGAGGTGCGTGTGCGCCTGGCGGTGCGTTGCACCACCCGCGCCCAGGCCGAACGTGTGGGCCAGGAGGTGGAAGCGCTTTACCTCAATGGCCCTGCTGGTGGCGGTGGCGTCACGCAAAGCGTGCGCGAGGTGGTTGCCGCAGCCTCGGTGCTGGTGCCGCGCGATGTGGTGCAACCGCAGTGCCACCTGCTCGAACACCCGTCATTGCCACCCAGTGGAGGTTCAGCCCCATGACCCACTCAGCTCCCCAAAAACTGCAAGACATTGCCATTGCCCGCAGTGGCGACAAAGGCAACCGGGCCACCCTCAGCATCATCGCCCGTGACCCCGCACACTACCCGCTGTTGGCGTCATTGCTGACCACCGAGCGTGTGAAAGCCCACTATGCTGGCGTGGTGCATGGCGATGTACAGCGCTACACCTTGCCCCATTTGGCAGCGGTGCATTTTGTGATGCACGATGCGTTGGGCGGTGGCGTCACCCGTTCATTGGCCTTGGATGCCCACGGCAAAACACTCAGTGCGGCCATTCTGGACGTGCCACTTTCTTAAACCAGGTCAGCACACACCGGAGACTGTCTCATGCGCTTTTCGTCCCGTTTCTCGTTTCGTTTGTTGGCCGCTGTGGCAGTGGCCACCGGTATGGCTTCCACCGCATTTGCGCAGGCTTACCCCAACAAGCCCATCAAGGCGGTGGTGCCGTTTGCCGCCGGCAGCGCCACCGACCAGATTGGGCGTGCCTTTGCCCAAAAAATGTCGGAAACCTTGGGCCAACCCATTGTGGTGGACAACAAAGCGGGTGTGAACGGCATGCTGGGGGCTGATGCCGTGGCCAAGTCGGCCCCGGACGGCTACACCATCCTGATTGGCACCAACAGCACCAACGCAGCCCTGAAAAGCCTGATGAAAAAGCTGCCCTATGACCAGGACACCGCATTCGCTCCGGTGGCTTACATGGGCTCAGTGCCGCTCATCATGGCGGTCAACAACGACGTGCCTGCCAAAACCTTGAAGGAGTTGGTCAGCCTGGCCAAGGCCAAGCCCACGCATGTCACGTTTGCCAGCGCCAGCACCTCACAGTTGGTTTCCACCGAAATGATGGCGGGTATGGCGGGCATTCAACTCACCAACGTGCCTTACAAAAGCGGCCCCGCAGCCATGACCGACCTGATTGGCGGTCAGGTCAATTTCTTCAGTGCCGACTTTGCCGTCATGTTGCCGCAGGTGAAGGCCGGCAAGGTGCGTGGCTTGGCGGTGACATCGGCCAAACGCTCGGCTGCGGTTCCTGATCTCCCCACCGTGAACGAAGCGTTGGGGCTGAAGGATTACGAACTGATTGCCTACTTCGCGGTGTTTGCCCCTGCAGGCACGCCGGCCGACATCATCCAAAAACTGAACCAGGCCGTGAACGCCGCAGCCAACAGTCCTGATGTCCAGGAAAAATTTGCTGGCATTGGTTTTGCCGTGCAACCAGGGACGCCGGACGACTTGGCCAAACGGGGTGCATTGGAAACCGCCAAATGGGCCAAAGTCATCAAGGACGCGAAGATCGAAACCCAGTGAAGGGTTTGATTACTGATCGGCTTTGAACCCGGTTGCCGCCACCGCTTTCCCCCAGGTGGCGGTGTCTGCTGCAATGACGCTGGCAAATTCTTCGCGGCTGGTCCCTGTCACCTTGAATCCGGACTCTTCCAGTTTGGCCTTGATGTCGGGTGATTTCACGGCTTTTTGAACATCGGTACTCAGTTTGGCCAAAACGTCTGAAGGGGTTTTGGCCGGTGCTACCACCCCAAACCAGGAGTTGAATTCCAGGCCAGGGTAGCCTTGCTCCTTGATGGTGGGCACATCGGGCAACGCACCCGTGCGAGTCCCTCCGGTGCTGCCCAGGGCAACCAGCTTGCCACCCTTCACATTGGCTGTGGCCAGGCCCACGCTGGCGAACACGCCATGCACATCGCCCCCCATCAGGCCAGCTAACGCATCTCCAGTGTTGCGGTAGTGGACCGCCTCAGGCGTGATTTTGATGGCGTCCCCAAACATGAAGGCGCCAAAGTGACCCGGTGTTCCGGCACCAAATGTGGCCATGAACAGGCCTTTTTGCTGCTGGCTCCATGCAGCAAATTCCTTCACGTTTTTGGCGGGCACCTTTTGTGGATTGACCAGCAGAATGAAGTCGGCGGTGACCACCTGGCTGACCGGGGCAAAGTCTTTGGCCGGGTCGTACGGCAGCTTGTTGTAGCTGCTGGGGGCAATGCTCAGCTGCCCGGTTTCGCCCAGCATCAGGGTGTAGCCATCGGGTGCGGCGCGTGCGGCCTCGGTGGCCGCAATCAGGCCACCGGCCCCTGGTTTGTTGTCCACCACCACGCCCATGCCCCACTGTTCAGACAGTTTTTGCCCCACCAGGCGGGCCACAATGTCGGGCCCTGTTCCGGCTGGAAAGCCCACGATCAACCGCACGGGGCGGGTGGGGTAGGTTTGTGCTTGTACGTTGAATGTGGCGCCACACAGCAGGGTGGCTGCAGTGGCCAGCAGTGTGCGGCGGTAGAACGTGGTGCGCATTGTGGTGGTCTCCGTTTGGGGTGATTCGGTCTTTGGTTGAAGCGGGCGCTCAGGTCAAGGCAAAAAAGCTCATCTCTACCCGGTCGGGGCGGCGTGCACCGGTGCCGACGAACATGCGTTCATTGATCCAGCCCAGAGCGGCGGATGCGGTTTCAAAACTGGGGCTGCAGCGAAAGTAAATCAGGGCCGGGTCCACCGGCTCTCCACGCACCAGCTTGGCCGTCAGCTCAGGGGCAGCCACTCGCATGGCGCGGTTTTGTACAAATATCAAGTCACCTCCGTCTGCTTCCAAGGTATAGCGGGCATCCAGTTCGGCCATGCGTGGGTTCACCACCAATTGAAAGTCTGCCCCTCCAGGTAACACGCGGGCGGCCAGCCATTGCCCTCCACCTCCCCTCCAATGATGGGGATGAGGCGGCGCAAGCCATGCACAGTCTGGCCCACCTCTTGAGGGGCGGCTACGTTCACACTCAGGTTGGCAAACCATTCCAGTTGCGGGGCGGGCAGTTGAAGCATGGCGGTAGCTTAGGCGGTGCGGCTGCTGAAGTCTGTCATCCCATAAGATGACGACAGGAGAGCACACCATGAGGAAATGGACGGCAGCGCAGAGCAGCGGCCCCACCGCTTTGGCAGGCAAAGCCATGGCCGGGCTCATTGGCAGCTTGGGCGATCCAGGCTTTGAAACCCACTTGCTGGAATGCCTGCATCCAGTGGTGCCAGCAGCATCGTTTTCGGTGTACCAAACGGGCTCAGCTTGCACACCACGCCGGTTTTTATCGGGCAGCCGGGGCATCCCAGACACCACACGTCAGTGCTGGCAGGCGTACCTGACAGGCCCCCATCTCACCGACAACACCCTGGTGCCTGGCGATGAACCACTGAACGACATGCCCATGCTGTGCCACATCACCGCGCAGGAAGTGCCTGAACCGCACAGGACCAGGGTGTACGAGGCCCATGGCATGGCTGAGCGTGTTTCTGTGGTGCACCAGCAGCAAGGGAGGTTGCTGGCGGTCAATTTGTATCGCCACCAGCACCAACCCGCATTCAGCGACAGTCAGGTTTCCGGTTTCGAGAACCTGGCACCTGCTTTATTGGCGTTGGTCAAAAAGCACATTGCGCTCATCCATGTGAGCCAGCCATCTGCCACGGCGCTGGCCTGGCAGTGGCGCGCTCGCCTGAAGCAACTCAGCCCAGGGCTGACGCCACGTGAAACGGATGTTTGTGTGCGCCTGTTGTCTGGCATGACGCAGGACGGCATTGCCGCCGATTTGAACTTGAGCGTTCCCACCGTCAAAACTTACCGCAATCGGGCGTTTGAGCGCTTGGGCATTCACTTTCGCAATGAATTGTTTGCGTTGATGTTCACGCGCTGAACGGTTGGTATGGAAGGGTGCTCAGTAAATTTTTTGCAACAAGCTGATCAGGGTTTGAAGTTCTTTGGCCGTCAGCGCGGAAGCAGCCTCCGCTTCGAGTTTCATGGCGGTGTTTTCGGCTTCCGAGAGCAAGGCAAGACCTTGGGCATTCAAACTCAAATGAACAGCACGCTTGTCGTTGGGTACCGGAGTTCGCGTGACCAGTTCCCGCTTGTCCAGCCGAGCCAGTATTTTGGTGAGGTTGGGGGGGAGCAGATTCAGTGCTGCGCACAACTGGCTGGGCGTGATGCCTGGGTTATGCCCAATCAACGACAGAATGGAGAATTCCACAGGCCGCAGGTCCAGCAAATGCATGCGCTGGGTGAACAAATCCAGAATGGCAACTGTGGCTCGCCGTGTGTTGTAGCCCAGCAGCGTTTTTAAAAAACGGCTGTCCACCTCCGTCACAGTGTCAATGGTGTGGGCAGGGGGGCTTGAGGAACGGGTTGACATGCCATGCATTTTGCCTGCCTCAAATGGCACCTGGCCAACACCATCCCCCGTCGCACCCAGTCAGTGCTAGCGGGGGATACAGACTGCACCTCAGGGCTTATTTGCAACTGAAGCTGGCCGCGCTTTCCACGTCACCCGAGCCGTTGTAGCGGGCGACCTTGGGGTATGCGCAAAGGGGGCGTGTGCGAGCGGCTGTCCAGGTAGTAGGCAGCTCGGTGTTGACCACATTGGCACCGGTGCCACGGGCCTTGGCCACCAGAGCGTCGGGGGCCTGACCCTTTTCGACCCAGTTGACCAGGTTGGTCAAGCTGTCAAATTGGTCAGTAGCAGGGCCACCGGAGCAATGATTCATGCCCGGTACCACAAAGTAACGGGCGAAGTCTGCTGACGAGCCGTTGTTGGCGGTTTGCAGGGCGTCAAACCATTTGGCGGTGTCTGCTGCCGAGAAAATCGGGTCTGCGGACCCGTGATACACCAGCAGCTTGGCTCCGCGGTTTTTCAGGGCCGACAGATCGGTTTCGTTGGGCGGTGTCATGAACGACCAGGACGATTCCTTGTAGGTGGCATCGGTGGCAAACATTTTGGTGTAGTCCGTTTCCATGTTGAACGCTAGGGCGTATTTCAGGCCGGTGGACGCTTCGAATGCAGCTTGGGTAGAGGGGGGCGATGTGAAGATGAACGCCACAGCACCGGGGTCACGCGTCAGCGAGTTGCCGTAGTGCCAAACCGTGTGGTTCACCCCTGCAATGCCAGGATCGGCATAGAAATTGGCATACAGCGCTTCGTTCTTGCTGTTTTTGGGGCCTGCGTAAATGTTGGCCAGCACATTTTTCTGTGCGCTGGTCAGGCAGGTTCCATCGCGGGCACCGGTACAGGTTGGTACGTCGGTCTGGATGTTGAATGCCGTCTGGCAGGCCTTGACGTCGGACACGATGCCGTCGGTCAGTCCGTCCAGTGCATCGCACTTGGTGGTGATTTGGCTGCCCACCAGTTTGAATTCGGCAGATGAAACCGCGCTGGTGATGTCTGGCAAGCCAGCATCCGCGCCGGTTGCAACCGTGCTGGTGGCAATGCTGGCGTACTGCTGTACTTTCCAGAGTTGTGCCGTGGCCGCTTTGGGCAAGTGGAAACCAGGGGCTCCGGCCAAAATGCCATCGTACTGGTCGCTGTAGCGGGCTGCGGCCACCAATGCGTGCCGGCCCCCATTGGAGCAACCACCAAAGTAGGAGCGATCAGGGGCCTTGCCGTATGCGGTCTTGATGAGCGCCTTGGCCATGGGGGTCAAAGAGCCCACCGCCTGGTAGCCGTAATCCAGTCGCGCTTGGGGGTCTACGCCCCAGAACGGTGTGGGGCTGGAGTGGCCTGCGTCAGAGCTCAGCACCGCAAAACCCATTTGCAGGGCATTGGTTTCTGGTGCACCCCCACTGTTGGGGCCAGTGGCGGTGACCACCGAGCCGTCAATCCCGCCGTTGGCCTGGTAAAAGTAGCGTCCGTTCCATGCGGTGGGCAGGCGCATTTCGAAGCCAATGGCATAGGTTTTGCCATCGACCGTGCTGGTACGACGGTTCATTTCGCCTTTGACCAGGCAGTGCTCCGGCATGGGGGTGGTGACTCCGGTCACGGCCAAACCGCCGGCTGCCACCAAGGTGGCAGAGCTGATGGTGGTGTTGGTCAGTGCCGCTTTGTTTGCGAGGTCGGTGCAACTGATCAAGGTGCCGGGGGTCGCCGCGCTGAGTTGGGGCAGGTAGTAGTCGCTGCCTCCGCATGCAGCGAGGAACGTTGCCGTCGTGGCCACAAAGGCCGTGCGGGCAAGCTGTTGGTGGACGGTTGGGCGCATTTCGTCTCCATGGAATGGTTGAGAAATCAGAAGAAATACCTCTGATAGAACGAAATGTACTTTCCATTGGAAAGTAAATGCCTAGTACAAACCCTGTAAGATTTTGATCAGCTCGAAGATTCTCTTTGCGGTCGCACAGCCCGCTCCCGTAGTTTTTCCAGCAGTTCGTGTGCTTTGAGGGGTTTGGCCAAATAGTCGTTCATGCCTGCTGTCAAACAGGCTTCACGGTCACCGGCCATGGCGTTGGCCGTTAGGGCAATGATGTGCAGCGGTGCGTGGTTTCCCTCGATTTCCCATTTCCGTATGGCAGTCGTGGCCTCCAGGCCGCCCATGATGGGCATTTGCACATCCATCAACACCAAGTCGTAGTGTTGCCCGGCGCGAATGCGTTCCAGGGCATCGAGTCCATGCGGTGAAAGCAAAGCCCGGTGCCCTGCTTTTTCCAGCAATTTGGACATGAGTTGCTGGTTGATGGCGTTGTCTTCCACTACCAGAATGTTCAGGGGAGAAATCGTCTCCTTCAGGCGGTGACGAGTCAGCAACGGTGTTGGGTGGGTGGTCGTTGCTTCTTCAGGTTGCGCCAGCACTTGTTGCAGGGCCACCTGCAGTTCCTGATCGGTGATGGGCTTTGAGAAATAGCCATTGACCCCCAGTTGCCGGCAGCGTGCCGCGTCACCGCGCATGGGGCCAGAAGAGAGAATCATGATGGCCGAACTGGCCAGGTTGGGTTGTGAACGGATCCACTCCGCCAGCATGAATCCATCCATCTCTGGCATGTGCATGTCCAGCAGAATCACATCGGGTGGGGTGTGGCTCGTCTGCAGATGGCTTTGCGCTGCGTGACCATTTTCAAATGCGAGGCAGGGCATCTCCCACCGCGCCAATTGATGCTGCAGGATGTCTCGGTTGATGGCGTTGTCATCCACGATCACGGCCAGCCGGCCTCTGAGATCGGTGGTGGATTCAACCGGAACATGGGAGTCGGTGTCTACGGGCAAATGGACGGTAAAGTGGAATGTGCTGCCTGTGCCCACTTGGCTGGTGACCCACATGCGTCCACCCATCAATTCCACCAATCGGTTGGAAATGGTCAGCCCCAAGCCAGTGCCACCGTATTTGCGGGTGGTGGATGTGTCCGCTTGTGAGAACGCGTCAAAAATGTGAGCTAGTTTGTCGGCTGGAATGCCGATGCCGCTGTCTTGCACTTCAATCTGTATCAAGCCGCTGCTAGGTTCAGTGGTGAAGGGTGCGGACTGGATGCGAACAACAATGGCTCCTCGCTCGGTGAATTTGATGGCATTGCCCACCAAATTGATGAGAATCTGCCTGAGCCTGCCCGGATCACCCAGGGTGTGGATGGGAACGTTTGACCGAATGTCCACCACGATTTCAAGACCCTTTTCGTGGGCCTTGAAGGCCAGCGTCTTCAGTGTTTCCGTCACTGTGCGATGCAAATTAAAGCCAATATGCTCAATTTGCATCTTGCCCGCTTCAATTTTTGAAAAATCCAGAATGTCATTGATGACCGTGAGCAGTGCTGCTGCGGACGATTTCACGATCTGGAGGTACTCGCGCTGTTCGTCATCCAGTCGGGTGTCCAGCGCCAAGTCTGTCATGCCCATGATGCCGTTCATGGGGGTGCGAATTTCATGACTCATGTTGGCCAGAAAATCACCTTTGATGCGGTTGGCGGCTTCGGCGGCTTCCTTGGCTTGAATCAGCTCGGTTTGTCGTTGTGCAATGCTGGCAGCCATGGCATTGAAGTGCAAAGCAACATGCGCAATTTCAGGGGTTTGAATACCGGAAATTTCTGCCCACTCTCCGTTGGCAACTTTATTGGCACCCTCTGTCAGCTGCTGCAGTGGCGCCAGGCCGCGCTTGAGACCTGCACCCAACATCAAGGTCAGCAAAAGGGCCGCTCCCATTCCGCCGACGACAAACAACCACTGAGTGCGCCACAGGCCATTGAGTGTGTGGCGGGTGGACATGATGATGCGCACTGTGCCGTAGTCCTGCCCGCCTGGTGAGATGTGGGCCTCTGCCATCACAGGGGGCAGCGCCATGAGTTGCACGAACCAATCAGGCAGAGGGACCAACGCTGCGGCGTCTTCAGACAGCTCCAAAATGGGTGTTGGGCTGTTGGGTGGCAATAGCATCAAACTTTTGATCGCATCTTGTTTGACGATTTTTTGGAAGGTTTCTTCTACAACGGCCAAGTCGCCCACGACCAATGCATTGTTGAGTGTGGGCAGAACCGCCTGAAGAATGGTTTGAGACAGGTGTTGCGACTCTTCTTCGGCAGCCCCTTTTTGAATGACGATCAGGCCCAGCAACCCGAGTAACCAAACCAAAGTGGCTGCGACCGCCACACCCGCTTGTGTGCGGGCTTTTAAACTCAAACGGTCCCAGTTCATTCGCCAAGCTGCTTGTAAATCTTGCGGGCGTTGTCGTAATCCCGATCCATGGCCGGATGAAAGCCGGTGAAGCTGCCCGCGGCAAGCGCAGGGAGTGCTTTGGGGTCAGTGCGCATGTTCAGCAAGGCGTTGCGCAGTTCGTCTGCGGTGGTTGCGGGCACCCGTGGATGGATGGAGACGGGCAAATCTGCATAACCTTCGGAAATGAAGACCTCGCGGTACTTCAATCCAGATTGGGCTGCGTATTGGGTGAGAAATCGGGAGTTGACCGCTGCCGCATCCACTTGTCTGGCTTTCAGTTGCGCCAGGGCACCTTCTTGGTGGGCGGCAAAAATGGGCTCAATGGGCACTTTGGCCTGTTTGAGTGCCGCCATGGGGACGGCGTATCCTACAAAAGCGGTACGGGATGGAAACACCACCTTGCGTCCGCTCAGATCATGGAGGGTGCGAGCAGGTGACTCAGCCAGTACGGCAATGACCCCATAAATGGGCTTCTCGCTCCAGCGGGCGATCGGTTTGTAGATGCCGTCAAACTCCGACCTGAAGTTGTGATTGGTAAAAACCAAATCGAACTCGCCACGCGCCATCATGGCATTGGTGTCTTGTACGGTTTGTCCCATTTTGAAGGCCATTGGGATGCCGGTGGCGTCCGTCAGGTATTTGAGAATGGGGTTCCAGCGTTCCGCTGTTTTTGCAGCTGTTTGCTGATTCAGGATGCCAACGATCAGGGGCTTTTCATCTGCGGCAAACCCCGATGCCACGCAGCCCATGCTGGCCAGAATGCAAATGAAGACCGTTCGTCGATGGTGCAGAAAAATCTGGGGCACGGGATTACCCTTGGGTAAACAAGGTTGTGGCCGCACAAGCTTGACACAGGGATTTCAGCTTGTCCACGCGGAAGTTTTTTGAGATTGAAACGATAGACGATGGTGGGCAAGCTCCGAGTGCGGTAAGCTGCTCAATGCATCAATTCAATCAAAAAAAGGTGTTTTTATGGATCGACGTGGTGTCTGCAGGCAAATTGGGCGTTGGATTGTCGCCACCGGCTGTCTGGTTTCGAATGTTGTTGCAATGGCCGCCGACGGTCCGGTGTATCGGTTTTCTCCGGTCAATCAGTGGGACATTCAGAAAACAGCCGCGTATTGGAATCCCATCATTCAATACGTCAGCCAGAAAAGTGGTGTCGCCATGACATTGAAGATTGGGCGAACTTCGGCGGACACCACTGCGTATGTTCTGGCACAAGAGGTGGAGTTTGTGTTTTCCAATCATTTGTTCAGTCCTGAGCGTGAAAAGCTTGGATGGAAGGTATTCGGTCGCCGATGGACGCCACCATTGCATGGAGAAATCGCTGTTCCGGCCAATTCTCCGGTGCAAAAACTGGAAGACCTCCGTGGCCAGGAAGTGGTGTTTGCAGGCCCCGAAGCTTTTATTGGGTACAAATTGCCAGCGGCCCAGTTGCATACCAAAGGCATTGATTTCAAGCCAGTGTTTGCGGGCAACCAGAATGCAGCTTTTGCTCAAATGTTTGCTGGCAAAGCGGCTGCAGTCGGTAGCAATTCGGCTCTGATTGAGGGATACAGTCGCAAAGAGGGAAAACCGTTTCGAGTATTGTGGACATCAGAGGCGTTTCATGACTTGGCTTTAATGGCATCTAACCGTGTTCCCGAAAAGGACTTAAGGGCGGTGGCCTCAGCGTTCATTGGCATGCACAAGGATCCGATGGGTAAATCCATTCTTCTGAAGGCATCACAAGATGTTGGCTTGGATTTGCAAGCTTATTTTTTACCGGCTAACGCCGAAGACTATGCTGCGTACAGACGGTTTTACCAAACTGCACCAGCCCATTTGCGGTAAAACTCGGCATGAATCCGTCGACAGAAGATCGCCCAGTGTCGATTTTCCATTTGCTGCTGAAGCGAGGCCTGAATACGTTGATGCCCCAATCGTTGATGGGGCGAGTCTTTGCGTTGTATTCCCTGACTCTCATGCTCTTCGTGGGCGTCAGCCTCTACGCCTTTTTCAAGGTTCAGTTTGTTGAAGCGACTGAATCTGCTCAGGAGTCGGCCACCATGCTGGTGGAGTTGGCGGCCCAGACCGTGTCGGATAGTGCAGTCATCGGGGATTACGACACCATCAAACGTTTGCTGGATAAGTCTATTCTGAGGTCGCAGTTTGCTGCAGCGCAGTTCATTGACATGCAGGGGGGCATCTTGCGCAGCGGCGCCGCACCTTCCCTCCAGACTGATGTGCCGATCTGGCTGCACGATCAAGTGGCAGAGCTACTGCTCGACGTGAACCGCAATGTGAGTGTCGGTGGCGTGGATTACGGTGTCATCCGTCTGCAATACGACACACCCAACATTGCACGGGAGCTGTGGCATGTGCTGAAGACATCATTGGCGCTGGCATTGGGGTGCCTGTTGTTGGGCCTTCTGGGTATGTGGTTTCCGCTGCGCCGCTGGTTGGGCACGTTGGACCGGGTGCAAACCTTCGAGGCTCAATTTGCCTCGGATGAAGAGTTGGCTGTGAGCCGTCTGCTGGAAGATGTACCCGCGGAGTTTCGACCTGCATTCGAAGTGGTGCAACGCACGGCGGCGAGCCTCAAGGCCGAATTGCAGCAACGCCAGAAGGCGTTGCGGTCGCTGCGGGAAGTGGTGGCCAGTCTCATGCCGGCCAGTGCTGTAGGCAAGGAGACGGATGGTGGCGATGTGGCCACACTATCCAACATGCTGGCCCGTATGGTGGCTGAGCGTGAAGCCAGCCGGTTGGAGCTGGAGCAGGCAAAAGAAGCGGCCGAGGCGGCCAACCGGGCCAAGAGTGAATTTCTCGCCAACATGAGTCATGAAATCCGCACGCCCATGAACGCCATCATGGGCATGACGGATTTGGTACTGGCCACTCGCCTCGATGCCATTCAGCGCGATCATCTGCAAACCGTCAAATCGTCCTCAGATGCCTTGTTGGGCATCATCAATGACATCCTGGACTTTTCAAAGGTAGAAGCCGGGATGATGGCGGTTGAGAATGTGGTGTTTGACGCTTCGCATGTGCTAGATGATGTGGTGCGTGCGCTCACGCTGCGGGCGCAGGAAAAAGGGCTTTCCCTCACACTGGATGTGGCCCCTGTGGTGCCTCGTCATTTACAGGGCGACCCGCTACGTTTGCGCCAGGTGTTGCTGAATTTGGTTGGCAATGCGGTGAAGTTCACCGATCACGGTGGGGTGAGCGTGTGGGTGTTTTGGGAACCCACCGGCAGGGAGCGCCATGGCGTGCTGATGGTGGAGGTGAAAGACAGCGGCATTGGCATTCCACCTGAAAAACTGGGAACTGTGTTTGATCCGTTTGCGCAGGCAGACTCGTCTGTGACCCGCAAGTTTGGTGGTACCGGGTTGGGGCTAACCATCAGTCGTCGGCTTGTGGAGCTGATGTCAGGGGTGATTTCGGTTTCCAGCGACTTGGGTGTGGGCAGTGTCTTCAGGGTTCGCATTCCAATGGTGTTGGCTGAATCCGGTTTGCAACAATCTGAACGCACCATTTCCAAGCTGATGCCGTTGCCTGTCTGGCCGTCAGATGCGTCGGAAGCACCATTGACCATTTTGTTGGTGGAAGACAACCCGGTGAACCAGAAACTGGCACTCGCGGTCTTGAAGAAGGCGGGTTACGAGGTCACGTTGGCCAACAACGGGCAGGAGGCCGTGGACGCCATTCAGAACGGAGGACTGTTCGGGGCGGTCTTGATGGACATGCAAATGCCGGTGATGGATGGTCTGCAGGCCACGGAAACCATTCGCCGCTGGGAAGCCGATCATGGCGTTCCTCGTATGCCCATCATTGCCATGACAGCGAACGCCATGCAGGGAGACCGGGAGCTGTGCATCCAGGCGGGGATGGACGACTATTTGGCCAAGCCCATCAACATCAAAATGCTGTATGAAAAGCTGGCGGTGTGGATGGGGAGTCCGTCGGATTAACCCATCATCCCCATGCCCGGCGTTCCGGCGTCGTGCTCAGGCTTGTACGGGATCGGCTTCAGGCGCTGGCAATCGAATCTGGTGGTTGGTGCTGAACTGGTAGTCTTCAAACACATGCTGAGCGGTCAGCAGCTGGTAGCTGCCGTCGGCACGGCGCAGCGTGGTGTCTTTCAATTTCCAGGTGAGCTGGCCGCAGGTCCAGATTTCAAAATTCCGCATGTGGGTGCACAGACAGGTTTTGTCCATGACCGCAATGCGTTTTTCGCCGGGGTGCGCAGCCACTTCGCGGTTGTAGGCGGTGATGTAGGCGCACTTGCCACCGGCATCCAGCAGGTAGCCGTAGGCCTCGCAGTTGGGGCGGATGCCATCGCCAATGCCAGGGCTGGCCTTGATCATGCGCATGGGGTAGCCGGTGGGTGAAATCTGGTTGACTTCAATGTCATCTTCGCTGGCCTTGAAGTATTCCTGCTTGATGTCGTCAGGAAGGCCGCATTCTTTGGTGACGGTGAAGCGGGTGGCCACCTGTACAGCCGAACCGCCCATTTCCAGATAGCGGACTGCATCGGTACCGGTGAAGATGCCACCAGCGGGAATGAGGGGAATGTCGAGCTGCTCGGCTTTCATCCAGTCGCGGATTTCGGCCACGATGGTGGTCAGGTCGTATTCGGCCCAATCCATGCCAAAACCCAGGTGGCCTCCGGCCAGGGGGCCTTCAATCACCACATAGTCGGGCAGGCGGTTCAAGCGGGCGTTTTTCTTCAAAAACAATTGCAACGCACGCAGGCTGGAAACAATGATGCCCAGCTTGGCATCGCGAAAGCGGGGGTGGCTTTCTATCAGAGCGAATGAGCCCAAATGCAAACCGGCCGCTAGGGTGATGCCGTCAATGCCCGCATCCAGCGCAGCCGCCATGCGCACCTGAAGGGTGTCCTTCGGGGCGTTCATGGTGAGCTTTTCCATGCAGTTGATGAACACCAGGCCATTGCCTTGCTTGCGGCTCATGGTGTGATCGACATGCAGACGGGTGGCCTCGGCCAAGTGCTCGAGGTTGAATTTGACGGCGGATTTGTCTTCGGAATCGACGTTGTACTTGTATTGCGCCTGCTTGGCCTTGACGTATTTGGTTTTGTACCGCCGGTCGGTGACGGTTTTGATCATGGCGTCGGAAATATGGCCAATGCCGCCCAGCCGAGCCGCTTCCAATGCCAAGTCAGAGGAAGAAATGTCCACCCCCATGCCACCAATCATGATGGGCACCAGCTCCTGGTTGCCAAACTTCAGGCGGAAATCGTTCAATTGCTTCATGGGGTCGTTCGGTGGGCGTGAGACGGATAAAACAGGCTGAGTCTACCGCCTGACCCTTCCATCAGCCTGAATGACAGGCCCAGAGTTGGGGGGATTGGAGAAAGCTTGCGCCACGTCAAACCGTGTTGTGGCTTGTCACACTTGGGACGAAACCTGGTGGCGATATCGGGTCTGCGCTATTGCAGACGCCAGTGGTGGCGGCACACTGGCTGTTGACCCGTTGGAAAGCACCCTCCCCACCATGACCCTGCGCAACACCGTTGATTTTTTATTGCACCAGTGGCTGAAGGTAGAGCGCCTGAACGCTCGCCCCCGTTTTGCCGACCACAGTCGCGAAACTTTTGATGCGGTGCTGGACACTTGCGAGCGCATGGCCCGGGACAAATATGCCCCTTTCAACCGCCTGGTGGACACGCAAGAGCCTGCCACTGTGATCGAGCCTGATGGCAGCCTGCGCGTGGTGCTGCCCCAGGCCACACACGACGCACAAAGAGCCTATGCCGAAAGCGGGATGCTCAGCGCCGCGCAAGATTACGAGTGGGGTGGCATGCAACTGCCCTACACGGTAGAGGCGGCAGCCAATGCTTTTTTTGCGCATGCGTCGGTCAGCATCGGTTCGGGCATGCTCACCAGCGGCAACGCCAACCTGCTGATGGCGCATGGCACAGAGGTGCAAAAACGTGTGTTTGCTGCCAGAGAGTTTGCCGGTGAATGGTCGGGCACCATGTGCCTGAGCGAACCACAGGCGGGCTCCAGCTTGAGCGATGTGGCCACACGGGCCATGGCCGATGGCGAGGGTTTTGACCAAGACCCGCTGGGCCCGCGCTACCGGCTACGCGGCAACAAGATGTGGATTTCGGCTGGCGAGCACGACCTCACAGAAAACATTGTTCACCTGGTGCTGGCCAAAATTCCGGATGCCAATGGCCAGCTTCCGCCTGGGGTGAAGGGCATTTCGCTCTTCATCGTGCCCAAGAAACTGGTGAATGCACAAGGTGCACTGACCGGGCGGCGCAACGACGTGGCCCTGGCCGGCCTGAACCACAAATGTGGCTGGCGCGGCACCACCAACACCTTGCTCAACTTTGGCGAGGGCCAGTTCCGCAACTTGCCAGGGCAAGGTACCGACTGTGGGCCAGGCTTGGACGGGCAGGGTGCCGGTGCCATTGGGTACTTGGTGGGCCAGCCCGGCAAAGGCCTGCATGGCATGTTCCACATGATGAACGAGGCCCGCATTGGCGTGGGCATGGCTGCCACCATGTTGGGGCTAGCGGGGTACCACGCCAGTCTGGATTACGCCAAAAATCGCCCGCAGGGCAGGCCGATGGGGGGCGGGTCAGCGCCGGGCCGCCCCAAGCTGGCCAGCGCCCCTCTTGGGGGGGCAGTGAGCGAAGCGAGCGTGGGGGGCAAAGTCGGCAAGGATGCGAGTGCGCCCCAGGTGCGCATCATCGAACATGCCGATGTGAAACGCATGCTGCTGGCCCAGAAGAGTTACTGCGAAGGGGCACTGGCCCTTGAACTCTATTGCGCCAGGCTGGTGGATGAGCAGCACACCGGCACCCCCGACGCGGCCGATGAAGCCCGTTTGCTGCTGGAGGTGCTGACCCCCATTGCCAAAAGCTGGCCCAGCGAGTGGTGCCTGGAAGCCAATAGCCTGGCCATACAAATTCATGGCGGCTACGGTTACACCCGCGACTTCCCGGTGGAGCAGTACTGGCGGGACAACCGCCTGAACATGATTCACGAGGGCACCCATGGCATACAGGCCATGGACCTGCTGGGCCGCAAAGTGCTGATGGAGCAGGGCAGGGGCCTCCAATTGCTGGCGACTCGCATGCGCCAAACCATGGTTCATGCGCGTACCCGTGCCGCGTTGCAAGCCCAGGCCGATGCGCTGGAGGCGGCGCTTGGGCAAGTGGGTGCGGCCACGCAAGCTGCGTGGGCGACCGGCAACCCGCAGGAGGCATTGGCCAATGCAGTGCCCTACATGCAAGCTTTCGGGCACACGGTGCTGGCCTGGATCTGGCTGGATGTGGTGAGTCAATCTTGCATGAATCACGATTCAAAAATAGAAGCATTCATTCAAGGAAAAATAAGCGCTGGGTCTTATTTTTATCAATATGAATTACCCAAAATTGGCGCATGGCTGGCGGTAGTGTCCCAGCGCAACGCGCTGTGTGCCAACTTGCCGGAAGACTGCTTTTGACTGGACCCGCTCACACCACCAGCCTGGCACCGTGGCTACAGGTTCAAGACCTGGGGCACGCCTGGGTGCAGTCGCCAAGGTGGGCCTCTGGTTGGAGCACGCAAATCCACGCGGGGCTGACGGTGATCACCGGAGGCGATGGTGCGGGGAAAACCACCTGCCTGCGCCTTTTGGCCGGTGAGTGCCCGCCCAGTCGGGGCACCTTGCATTTGCACACCCCCGCTGGCCTCACCCTGGCCGCCTGGCCCCAGGCACATGCCCCAACCCAATTGCCGAATCAAACGGCCAGCCACAGTCCGTCGCCATCCGTCCCCCACTCCTATCAGGCCAACGTGTTCTGGTGCAACCCAGCGTCTGACACGCTCGACCGATTGAGTGCAGAGGCCTATCTGGCTCACCACCAAGCCGTCCACCCGGGTTGGAACCCGGCAGTCGTGGCTGATTTGCTGCAAGCCCTGGATCTTGAAGGCCATTTGCACAAGCCGCTGTGGGGTTTGTCCATGGGCATGCGGCGCAAGTTGCGACTGGCCGCGGCATTGGGCAGCGGCGCGTTGCTCACCTTGCTGGATGACCCGCTGGCTGCGCTGGACCATGGCAGTTGCCAACTCGTGGCTGAACTGATGCAAGACGGTTCCCAAGCCACCCACCGTCTGGTAGTGGCGACCGCGTTCGACCTCGAAACCGCCCATCATTGGGGTGCCAGTCAGGTGTGGGCGTTGTAAGTCATCCCACTCGGTAGCAGGCCTCACCGCCACAGGTGGCAGTCCCACTGGCCGGGCATGTGGGTCCAACTGCTGGCAGTGCGACACAATCAGCCTGTATCTGCCAGAACCGACCACGCGCTTGACCATGAGTTTGCCCATGCCTACCCACGCCGCTACTGTTGCCGACCATCGTTCCCACGCTACCTGGGCCTCGACCGGTTGCCCGCCTGCATGGGCGGCGCTGCTGATGCTGGGCGTGGTGTCGGGCTGCGCCAACCGCCAGCCCCTACAGGAGCCGGAGCCGTTGCGGCCCAGTCGCATTTATGCCCCCGCCGAAGCACAGTTGGGTGAACTGCCAGCGCTGTACAACTGCAACGGTCGCGAGGTGGTGGTGGGCCGTGTGGGGCTGCTGGCCCGCGTGACTCTCGGGCCCGAGCAGGCCGACTTGGTTCCCGTACCCGGTCACGCAGGCCAACGCTTTGTGGGACAGGAAACCGGGCAAAGCACCTGGGCCAGCCGCTGGACCACGTCACTGACGGTCGAACGCCATGGCATCAACCTGAACTGGCAGGGTCAGTTGCTGGGGGCTTGCCGCTTGGTGCGTTGGCTGCCCCAGACGCTCCAGGGGCAAGGCTACGCGCTGGGGCATGCACCGGGCTGGGCGTTCAGCATCGATCCGCACGGTGCCCGCATACAGTGGGAAGCGCAAGGCCAGCAACCTCCTGCGTTGGAAGCCATCAAGCTCAACCCCGGCCAGGCGCTGGCGCTGGGGGAACCCTTTGCGTTTGGAGATGCGGTGGTTTCCAGCAAGGTGACCGTGACACAGGAAGTGTGTGTGGATGGCCGCTCCGAATGGCCACGTCCTTACCGCGTTGAGGTGCGGCGCGACGGACAAACCCTGGTGGGCTGCGGCGGCAACACCCTCAGCCTGCTGCAAAACAAGGTTTGGACCTATCCCGCCCAGGCAATGCCCGGCGATCCGCACCGTGCCACGCTGCGTTTTGATGCCGCCGGTCGCCTGACGGGCGACAGTGGTTGCAACCACGTTCATTCGGCATACCGGCTGGAAGGGAGTTTTTTGAAACTCCAGTCACCCACCACTTCCCGCAAGTCATGTCTGGGTACCGTCATGGCGTTTGAAAAAAACCTGCTGGAGTGGTTGCCCAAGGTGAGCCGGTTTCAGATGTCTGCAGCGGGAGAATTGAAACTGTTGACCGCCGACGGGCGTGCGTTTGAGTTGCGTTGACCGGTTGCTGATGGGGTGGGTGTGTGGTTGTGTCATGGGGTTAACCCCAGGCTATCGCCGCCGGGACATGAAAGCCCGGCACAGCCCCCGCAGAATGGCGCGGTCACTGTTTCAAAACCGTTCGCCATGACTTCTGCACGCACTGTTCAACAACTGTTCGACCTGACTGGCAAAACCGCCCTGGTCACCGGCGGCTCCCGTGGGCTGGGCCTGCAAATGGCCCATGCGTTGGGCGAAGCAGGGGCTCGCATCATGCTGTCGTCGCGCAAACCGGCTGATCTGGAAGAGGCGGTGGCCGAGCTGCAGGCCGCTGGCATCGACGCACGCTGGGTGGCCGCCGACTGCGCCGACCCGGCCAGCATCACCCACCTGGTGGACGAAACCCTGCAGCGCATGGGCGACATCGACATTCTGGTGAACAACGCAGGCGCCACCTGGGGTGCCCCGGCTGAAGACCACCCGCTGGAGGCGTGGGACAAGGTCATGAACCTGAACGTGCGCGGCTACTTTTTGCTCAGCCAGCAAGTGGCCAAGCGCAGCATGCTGACCGTACCCGCCGGGGCGGCCAAACCGCGTGGCGGCAGCATCGTCAACGTGGCCAGCATTGCCGGCTTGGGGGGCAACGTGCCCGGCATGCAGACCATTGCGTACAACACTTCTAAGGCGGCGGTCATCAACTTCACCCGTACCCTGGCCGCCGAGTGGGGTGACCGGGGCATTCGCGTCAACGCAGTGTGCCCAGGGTTCTTTCCCAGCAAAATGACCATGGGCTTGCTGGAAAAGCTGGGCGCCGACAACATGGCCGCCCATGCCCCGCTGCGCCGCCTGGGCGATGACGAAGACCTCAAAGGCCTGACCCTGCTGTTTGCATCGGCCGCTGGCAAGCACATCACCGGGCAGTTCATGGCGGTGGACGGTGGGGTGAGTGCCCTGATTGGTGGTTGAGCTGCGTTTTTGCAGCCGGGACCCGGAGCTTTTACATGGATTTTTCAGTACACATTCCTTTTGTGGCCCACCTGGGCTTTGAGCTGGTGCGCATGGCCGACGGCGAAGCCGAAATCCATTTCGCCGCCCGCGAGGAGCACCTCAACTCCTTCAGCGTGGTGCATGGCGGCGCCAGCATGACGCTGCTGGACGTGGTCATGGCCCATGCCGCCCGCAGCGTGCTGACCGGGCCGGATGCCACCATGGGTTGCGTCACCATTGAAATGAAAACCAGCTTCATGGCCGCCGCCAAAGCCGAGCGCGGCCCGCTGGTGGCGGTGGGCAAGCTGTTGCAGCGCACCACCACCATGGCCTTCACCGAAGGGCGGGTACTGGATGCCAAAGGCCGCTTGTGCGCCCATGCCACTGGCACCTTCAAGTACGTGTCCCGCCTGCCTGCAGGCGACCGGCAGGTGCAGTCGCTCAACCGCATTGCCACCGACTGACCGTGGGCCATGGCGGGCGACGGCATGGCGGATGTTTTTATATTTTTTAGGCCATTTCCGCTTGATTGACGGTAATGGTTTGCTCTTGTTTTGAATGGAGTGTTTCATGCCCCAGAACCAACAAATCCTGCTGGACAACCGCCCCCAGGGCGAGGCCACGGTCAGCAACTTCAAGCTCGTCGCCACCGACACCCCCGCGCTGGCCGATGGCCAAGTGCTGGTGCGCCACCACTTCCTCAGCCTCGACCCCTACATGCGTGGCCGCATGAACGCCAGCCGCAGCTATGCCGAGCCCCAGCCCCTGGGCGAGGTGATGATTGGTGGCACCGTGGGTGAGGTGGCCGATAGCCGCCACCCCAAATTTTCCCCTGGCGACAAGGTGGTGGGCATGGGTGGCTGGCAGGAATACAGCGTGGTCGATGCCAACGTGCCCGGCATGTTGCGCCGGGTGGACACCACCCATGTGCCCCTCAGCCACTACCTGGGGGCGGTGGGCATGCCTGGGGTGACCGCCTGGTACGGGCTGGTCAAGATCATTGCCCCCAAAGCGGGCGAAACCGTCACCGTCAGCGCCGCCAGCGGGGCGGTAGGCAGTGCTTATGGCGCATTGGCCAAAGCACGCGGCTGCCGGGTGGTGGGCATTGCTGGTGGGCCAGACAAATGCCGCTATGTGGTGGAAGAACTGGGCTTCGACGCCTGTGTGGACTACCGCGAGCACAGCGACATGCTCTCCCTGGCCAAGGACCTGAAGGTGGCCTGCCCCAATGGCATTGACGGTCACTTTGAAAACGTGGGCGGCATGGTGCTGGACGCGGTGATGCTGCGTGCCAACGCGTTCTCGCGCATTGCGGTGTGCGGAATGATTGCCGGCTACGACGGCCAGCCCCTGCCCATGGCCAACCCGGCCATGATTCTGGTGAACCGCATGAAGATCGAGGGCTTCATCGTCAGCGAGCACATGGAAGTCTGGCCCGAGGCGTTGACGGAGTTGGGCGGCCTGGTGGGCAGCGGCAAACTGCGCCCACGCGAGAGTGTGGCCCAAGGCATTGCCGCTGCGCCCGAAGCGTTTTTGGGCCTGCTCAAGGGCAAAAACTTCGGCAAGCAACTGGTCAAGCTGATTTGAAGGACGCACCATGAGCACCCAGCCCGACATCTATCTGCACCATTACCCCATGTCGCCGTTTGCCGAGAAGGTGCGGACCATGCTGGGCCACAAGCGGCTGACCTGGAAGTCCGTCCTCATCCCGGCCATCATGCCCAAGCCCGACGTGGTGGCGCTCACCGGCGGCTACCGCAAAACCCCGCTGCTGCAGGTGGGCAACGACGTGTTCTGCGACACCGCCCTCATTGCCGACGTGCTGGAACACATCGCGCCCCAGCCCTCGCTTTACCCGTATGGACAGCGCGGCCTCACCCGCATCGTGGCGCAGTGGGCCGACCAGTCGTTCTTCTGGGCGGCCATGGCCTACAACTTCCAGCCCAAAGGCATGGGGCAATTGTTCGAGGGGGCCGCACCCGAGCAGGTCAAGGCGTTTGGCGCCGACCGGGGTGCCATGAGCACCGGCATGACCCGCATCCGCCCGGCAGATGGCACGGCCGCCTACAAAAGCTACCTGCGCCGCCTGACGGACATGCTGGTGGAGCAAGACCGCGAAACCCCTAACCAAGACCCCTTTTTGCTGGGTACCGGTGCGCCCAGCCTGGCCGACTTTGCGGCCTACCACTCGGTGGCCTTCACCCTCGACAAGGTGCCAGCACTGGCGGGCATTCTGCAAGAGCGGGCGGCCGTGCAGGACTGGGCCCGCCGCATGAAGGCCATTGGTCACGGCAACATGGTCAAAAGCAACTCTGCAGAAGCCATAGCGGCCAGTGCAGCAGCTTCAAGCGGAGGAGTCCGTTTTGATCATCAAATTTTTGGCGAAACTGAAGTATTCCAGGACGAGCACGGCATTGCGTTGGGCAGCGAAGTGACGGTGGCCGCCGAAAGCTTTGGGACCGAGACCACCCAGGGCACGCTGCTGGCCGCCACCCGCACCCGCTACACCGTGCAGCACACCGACGAGCGCGCCGGCACCGTGCGCGTGCATTTCCCCCGCGTGGGCTATGTGCTGAAGGCCGCCGCTTGATTGAAATTGAACGGGAGCCGCAAGCACCGGGCACCTTGAGCCATCCGGTGCCCGCCATGGCCTTGAACTGGCACTGCCTGCCGTTTGACGCGCTGTTGCCGCTGCAGCTGTATGCGCTGCTGAAGTTGCGGGCCGACGTGTTTGTGGTGGAACAACGCTGCGCCTACCTCGACCCCGATGGCGCCGACCCGGCCTGCCACCACCTGCTGGGGCTGGACGCCCAGGGCACATTGCTGGCTTCGGCCCGGCTGGTTCCTGCCGGGCTCAAGTTCGCCGAAGCCAGCATTGGCCGGGTGGTGACCGCGCCCCAGGCCAGGGGCACCCAGCTGGGCCACGCGCTCATGGCGCAGGCCTGTACCGAGCTGTTCAGGCTGTGGGGGCCGCAGCCCATCCGCATCGGTGCCCAGGCCCATTTGCAAGGTTTTTACAGGCGGCATGGTTTTGTGACCGTCAGTGCCCCCTACGACGAAGACGGCATTGCCCATGTGGACATGCTGCGCCCCGCATCCTGGGCCCATTGATGGCCCCCCAATCCGAGGAGACAACCCATGATTTCTGACTTTGCAGGCCAAACCGCCGTGCTCACCGGAGCTGGCTCCGGCTTTGGCCTGGAAGTGGCCCGTGTGGCCGCCCAGCGCGGCATGAACTTGGTGCTGGTGGATGTGCAGGCCGATGCGCTGGCCGCTGCCGAAGCCGAACTTTCTGCCGTGTGCGCCACGCAGGGCAGGGCGGTCATGGCCCGCCGGGTGGATGTATCCGATGCAGCCGCCATGGAGGCCCTGGCGGCAGACACCGTGCAACGCTTCGGAGCGCCTGCCGTGGTGTTCAACAACGCGGGGGTGGGCAGTGGTGGCCTCATCTGGGAAAGCTCGGTGGCCGATTGGAACTGGGTGCTGGGCGTGAACCTGTGGGGCGTCATCCATGGCGTGCGCTGCTTCACACCCCACATGCTGGCGGCTGCCAAGGCCGACCCAGCCTGGCGCGGCCACATCGTCAACACCGCCAGCATGGCCGGGTTGCTGACACCGCCCAACATGGCCACCTACAACGTCAGCAAGCACGCGGTGGTGGCTTTGACTGAAACCTTGTACCAAGATCTGGCGCTGGTCACCCAGCAGGTGGGGGCCAGCGTGTTGTGTCCCTACTTTGTGCCCACCGGCATTGCCCACAGCGAGCGCAACCGTCCCGCTGGCCTGCCGGAGGAAAAGCCCACCACCAGCCAGCTCATCAACCAAGCCATGAGCGTCAAGGCGGTGAGCAGCGGCAAGGTGACGGCGGCTGACATTGCCCGTCTGGTGTTCGGTGCCATGGAGAGCGGGCAGTTCTACATCTACAGCCACCCGCATGCTTTGGGCAATGTGGCGCAGCGGATGAACGCCATCGTCAACCAGTCCAACCCGCCCGACCCGTTTGCCGAACGCCCGGAGGTGGGGCAACGCTTGCGCGATGCCATCAATGGCACGGCGGCTTTCTGAATCCCGGTCCCCCGCTGGAGACGTTGGTCATTCCGGTTGGCTGGGTAAGGCCTCGCAGGGGTATGTGACCACTTGATTGCGTCCTTGGTCTTTGGCTTTGTAGAGGGCTGCGTCAGCTGCCAGCAAAAGGGCCTGGGCTGATGCACCGCCGGCTGGCATTTCAGTCACCCCAAAGCTGGCAGTCACGGTCTTTAACTGAGGAACATCGGGCCATTCCAAGGCTTGGATGGCTTCTCGCAGCTTGTTGGCCAGACGGGTCAGATCGAGCAGGTTGGCTCCGGGAAAAAGAACCAAGAATTCTTCGCCACCCCAGCGGAACACCGCGTCCGATGCCCGCAGCTGGTTGCTGATGCAATGCGCCACTTTGGCCAATACCTGGTCGCCTGCCAAGTGACCATGGACGTCATTGATTTGCTTGAAATGGTCGAGATCCATGAGGCATACCCCCAACGGTTGGGCCACTTGCTGGCAGGTCAGCCTTTGACGGTCAAGTGCGGCCTCGCTTTCACGACGGTTGCACAGACCCGTCAGGCTGTCCCGGGTGGCGGCTTGCAGCAACCGGGTTTCCAATGACTTTTGGTCGCTGATGTTGCGCACCATGCCCACTACGCGCGTGGGTTGCCCGCGTGCGTTGCGCTCGCAGATCCGGCCCCGGTCATGCACCCAGAGGTAATGCCCGTTGCGGTTGCGCAAGCGGTATTCGCTCTCATAGCGTTCGCGCAGACCTTTCATGTGGTGGTCCAGTGCCTGGTTGACACGGGGTGCATCGTCGGGGTGCAGATTGTCGGACCAGGTGGTCAGGGTGGGCGCCATTTCGTGGGGGCCATAGCCCAGCAGGCGTTTGAGCTGGGGGCTGAAAAACACCTCTCCCGTGCAGACGTTCCAGTCCCAAAGACCGTCGGACGCTTCGTTCAGTGCGAATTGCACATGCTGATCCCGCGTGGTCATGCTGTCTTGCAACAGCAGCCGGCCAGTGATGTCTCGTGCGATCGAGAGGAAGTAGCTTTTTCCTGTGAGCTCAATGGTGCGGGTGTACACCTCCACCGCCACTTCGTGCCCGGCTTTGTGGCGGTGACGGCCGACAAACACAAACGGGTCTGACTGGCGAATTTCTGCTGCAATGTCTTCCCAGGCTGGCAGGCCAGTGACATCCATTTGCAGGCTCAGCACAGAATGGCCCAGTATCTCTTCGGCCGTATACCCTAGGCTGTCGTGCGCCAGGCGGTTGCACCATTCGATGCGAGAGGTGATGGGGTCGAGAAGGTACAGACTGTCTGGCATCCCATCCAGCAGTTTGGCAAAGTCCATGGTCAGTTGCTCCCTGATTTTTTTGATGTGTCATGTTGCGCCCGTCCGGCTGCCCCACCAGTTCTCCAGTTCGGAAGCGGGCATGGGTTTGCCAAACAGGTAGCCTTGCAAGGTATCACAGCCCATGTGCAGCAACACATCGCGTTGCTCGGGTGTTTCCACGCCTTCGGCCACCACGCTCATGTCAAGGGCGTGGGCCAGTTGAATCACGGCGTTGGCAATGGCGCGGTCTTCTGCGTCAGTGCACAGGTTGCGCACGAACGATTGGTCTACCTTCAACACATCCAGTGGAAAGCGCTTGAGGTAAGCTAGGCTGGAATAGCCGGTACCGAAGTCGTCGATGGCCAGTTGCAAACCCATGGCCTTGAACCGGTTGAGCAGTTGCAAGGTGTGGGTCAAGTCGAGCATGGCTGTGCCCTCAGTGACTTCAAGCTCCAATAAATGCGGAGGCAGCCCACTGCTGGCCAATGCCTGTTCCACATGGCTGACGAGATCCGGGTGGGCAAATTGCCGCAGAGACAGATTCACGGCCACCCGAGGTGGCGCGGCCAACCACGGCTGCCGCTGCAGCCACTGGGCGGCTTCGGCGCAGGCCCGGTTCAGCATCCATTGGCCCATGGGAACAATCTGGCCGTTGTCTTCGGCCACAGGGATGAACCTGGCGGGTGAGACCGGGCCCCATTCCGGATGGGTCCAACGCATCAGGGCTTCGAATCCGATGGGTTGTCCAGTGAGCGCGCTCACCTGGGGCTGGAAGGCCGCATGCAGCTGCTGCCGGGGCAGGGCTTCGTGCAGGGCGTTGTGGAGACGGAATTCGGTTCTGAACCCATCGGTGGCCTGCAGAGAATGGGCGCATACCGGTAGTGCAGGTTGTCGCTGGGCTTGTGCCAGCACCAGGTCAAGACGGGCCAGCAGCGATTCAGGGACCGCAGAGGTGTCATTCACCCACAAGCTGCCAACCGATATTTTTGGAAAATGCCGTTCTCCTTCCTGATCCAGTGGTTCGCTGCAGGTTTGCCAAAGCGGCTGCAGCCAGTCGGCCACACGGTGTTCGGGTTCGCTGCGTTCCACCACCAAAACAAAACGGTCTTCGCTGGTGCGGGCCAGCCAGGTATGACTGTTGGTTCTGCGGGCGACTTCGTGGGTCAGGGCGCGCATGCGTTGCCCCATGTTGGCCACACACGACTGCACGCTGCCGGTGGGCAGCGACTCGGTCATTTGCGCCAGGTTGTCCAGTCCCAGCGCAATCAGCATGGGCTGGTGGCCCAGCCGGGCACTGGTTTGCAGTGTGGCCTGAAGCATCAGCAAAAAATGACTGCGGTTGGGCAGGTCGGTCACACCGTCGTGGTAGGCCCGGTGCTGCAGTTGCGCAGCCATTTGTTGCGACTGACGTTGCTGTGCCGCAGCTTTCTCCAGGCGAGATGCAATGCTTTCCAGCAACTCCTGGCGTTGGAAAGGTTTGGTGAGGTAATCGTCGGCCCCCAGGTTCATGCCTTCCCGCACGTCTTGCCGGTCGGCGCGGGCGGTCAGCAAAATGAGTGGAATGTGGGCCAGCCCAGGGTCAGCCCTGAGGGCACGTGCCACGTCATGCCCGCTCATCTCCGGCATCATCACATCAGATAACACCAGATCGGGTCGATGTTCTCGGATGAGCGCCAAGGCTTCGCGGCCATTGGGTGCGGCCCACACCTCGAATCCTTCGAGTTTGAGAAGACGTGTCAGGTTCTGACGGATGTCAGCCTCGTCTTCCGCCAGAACAATCCGTGCACTCATGGCTGGCCATCAGGGGGTGGAGGGGTTTGCTCCAGCAATTCGTCAATGGTCTGCCGCAAATCCAGCAAGTTGAAGGGTTTGGTGATGTAGTGGCGTGCGCCCATGATCAGTCCTTCCTGCAGTTTTTCCGGTTCGGCACTGGCGGAAAGAAACACCAGTGGAATGGACCGCAACCCCGCATCGGCTTGCATGTGGGCCAGCAATTCGAAGCCGTTGCAGTGCGGCATCATGACGTCACAGAGCACGAGGTCGTAGCGGGCTTCTGCCAGCTTGCCCAGCGCCACGCGGCCATCAGGCGCTTCGTCCACCACATGGCCTTCCAGGCGTAGGAAACGGCAAAGGTTGACCCGTATGGGTTCCTCGTCGTCCACCACCAGAATGCGATGACTCATGCGCTCCCTCCATGGTTCTGTGCTGCAGATGGAGTCTGCCGAGTGTTCCAGGGTATTGCAACTGTGAAGCAGGTTCCCCGCCCCAGCTCACTCTGGACCGTCAGGGTGCCTTGATGCAACTCTGCGGCATTTTTGACGATGGCCAGGCCCAGTCCAGTGCCCTTGATGTCGCCCACATTGCTGGCCCGATGAAACGACGTGAACAAATGCGGCAGTTCCTGTGCGGGAATGCCAATGCCGCTGTCCCGTACCCGTAGTTCGACCTGATGAGCGGAGGCGATGACTTGCAAGTGCACTTCGCCACCATCGGGTGAGTATTTGATGGCGTTGGACAACAGGTTGCCCAATACATGGCGAAGCAGTTGGTCGTCAAACCAACCTGGGATGGTGTCGGGTTGCAGACTCACCACCAAATGGTGCTGGTGGGTAGCTTGGCTTTGCCTGATTTCGTCTGCCACCAGTTGGCATAGGGCCGCCAAGTCTTGCCAGGTGGGTTTGAAATCCATCATCCTGGATTCTGAGCGGCCCAAAGTGAGAACCCGTTCCAACATTTGCGTCATGCGGTGCACGGCAGACTCGATGCTGACGATGACCTCCGTGCGTTCGGCGGTTTCCATGCGGTCACCATAGAACTTGAGCAGCTCGGCCGATGACAGGATGGTGGCCAGAGGCGTGCGGAATTCGTGGCTGGTCATGGACACAAACCTGGAACGCAGGTCGTTCAACTCGGTTTGCTGCTGCAAAGCTTTGCGGATGTCTTCTTCTGCCCGTTTGCGTTGCGTGATGTCCAGCACGGTCCACACGGTGCCTGCCGTCAAATCGGCCCGGTTGACGGCCTGGCCGGTGAGGGTGACCCAGATCAACGGCCCGTCCAGACGGCGCATCTGCAACTCGGACTGATAGCGTTCCCCGCGTGCTATGGCCCGGGCCACTTCTCCACCCACTTCCAGATACTGCGCCCGGTTGAGGTAGACCACTTCCATGGACGTGAAGTCACCGTTCAACTCGGCGCCAAACAGGTGCAGCATGGCGGGGTTGGCCCAACGGAACCGCCCCTCGGCGGTGAGAAACGCGATGCCCACCACCGAGGTGTTGAGAATGGTTTCCCGCTCGGCCAAGGTTTGCTGGAGGGTCTGCTCCAGTTGTTTGCGCTGTGTCACGTCGGAGAAAAACGTGAGCGTCGCGCCGCCACCTTCCCAAGGCACCAGCGTGACACCGATGTCAATCCATTTGACCCGTCCGTCGTCCATCAGCAGCCTGATTTCATACTGGTTGGGAACGGTTTCGCCACGCAGGCGTCGCAGGCGCCGGTCTTGGACCATGGCGTGATCGCCCGGATGAATGCGGTGCAGGTAGCCTTTGCTCAGCATGTCGGGCACCGGCATTTCCATGATTTCAGCAGCCCGCTGGTTGGCAAATACAAATTGCTCGTCTTGCACCACCACCATACCGTCACCCACATGTTCCACCACCATGCGGTAGCGCTCTTCCGAGCGGTGCAGCGCATCCAGCATGTGACGTTGGTTGGTCTGGTCGGCAAAAAAGGTCAGACTGGCAGGCTCACCCTCCCACTCGGCGGTGCTGGAGTGGGTGGCCAGCCATCGAATTTCCCCATTGGGTCGGACCATGCGGAATTCGGTTTGTGCATCCAGGTTCTGCCCGCTGTCGCGGGCTTTGAGGCGCTGTGCGACGTCGGCCCGGTCTTCGGGGTGAATGACGTCCAGCGCCTTCATGCCCAGCAAACTTCCAGATGGTCGACCCAGGAGCTGCGCAGCCTGATCGTTGGCGAAAACCACCTGCCCGTGGCGAATGACCATCATGCCTTCACCCAGTTGCTGGACCACCGTGCGGTAGCGCGCTTCTGACGCCTGCAGTGCGTCCAGCATTTCGCGCTGCTCGGTCACATCGGTAAAAAAAGTCATGGTGGCCGGCCGGCCTTCCCATTGCAGGGTGGACGCGCGTGTGGACATCCAGCGTTGTTTGCCGGTTCCGGTGATGCAACGCAGCTCGTACCGTTCTGGAACCACCTCACCACGTTGGCGGCGCAACTGACGGTCAGCCACCGTGATGTGATCATCCGGATGCACCCAGTCCAGAAACGAGCAACCCAGCATGGCACCAGGGTCGCGTTCGAGCATTTCGGCCGCACGGGGGTTGATGTACACCGTCACCCCGTCCTGGATGACGCCCATGCCTTCTCCCAAATTTTCAACCACCTGCCGATAGCGTTCTGCGGCTTGTTCCATGGCAGTCTGCTGGTTTTTGCGTTCGGTGACGTCGCGTAGAAAAGCGCCGAATGCGGGTGGATCACCTTCTTCTATCAGCCAGATTGACAGCTCTACCGCCAGATGCTGCCCGTTCTTGTGAATGGCAGTGATTTCCATCAGCCGATTCAACAGGTTCGACTGGCGGGTGCTCAGATACCGACGCAACCCCTGGTTGTGTGCCTCGCGGTGCGAAGCAGGTACCAGCAAAGCGCCCAGATCTTGACCCAGAGCTTCTGCGGATGTCCACCCAAACAGCCGCTGGGCTGCCGGACTCCATTCGCTGATGGTTCCGTTGGCCTGCATGACCACAATGGCGTCGGTGGCCGACTCCAGCAACTTGCTGAGGTGGCGTTCCCGCTGTGTCAAACGGGCCCAGTCTGCATCGGTTCTGGCGGATTGCGGGTTGGTGGGTGCCATGGTGGAACAAGGGTTGTGGGTAGGCCCAAGGGGTTCAAAGGGCAGTGTGGCACACTGCCGCGCTTTTCGAACAGGGGCACTCCGTCCCGTTCGCTGACTTTCACGCACATCCACCCATGACGCCCATCGTCAACCAGATCGCCCAGGAACTGAATGTCCAACCCCGCCAGGTCCAAGCCGCCGTGGAGCTGCTGGACGGCGGGGCCACCGTGCCCTTCATTGCCCGTTACAGAAAAGAAGTGACCGAGGGGCTGGACGACATCCAGCTGCGCGAGCTGGAGGCCCGCCTTTCTTACCTGCGCGAGCTGGAAGACCGCCGCGCTGCTGTGCTCAAAAGCATTGAAGAGCAGGGCAAGCTCACGCTCGAGCTGCGCGCCGCCATCCTGACCGCGCCCACCAAGCAGGAACTGGAAGACCTGTACCTGCCCTACAAACCCAAGCGCCGCACCAAAGGCATGATGGCCCGCGAGGCCGGGCTGGAGCCGCTGGCCGACCGGCTGCTGGCCGACCCGACGCTGGACCCCATGGCCCAGGCCCAGGCCTTCGTACGCCCGCAGGGCGACCCAGAAGGCACCGATTTTTCCAACCCCCTGGCGGTGCTGGACGGCGTGCGCGATTTGTTGTCCGAGCGCTGGGCCGAGGATGCTGCACTGGTGCAGGGTTTGCGCGAATGGCTGTGGGACCAGGGCGTGCTGCGCAGCCAGCTGCTCGACGCCAAGGCCGGGCAGGAAGCCACGCCCGACGTGGCCAAATTCCGTGACTATTTCGATTACGACGAACCCATGGCCCGCGTGCCCTCGCACCGGGCGCTGGCCGTGTTCCGGGGTCGGGCACAAGACATCCTGGACCTGAAGCTGTTGACCCCCGATGCATTTGATGATTTGAAAGAAAAACAGGACTTTGCGCAATCGGGTCAGTCTGTTTCAGCTATCAAAAAAACAACAACGCCCAGCCTGGCGGAAGGCCGCATTGCGGTGCACCTGGGCTGGCGCCACCAGAGCCGGGCGGCCGACGACCTGATTCGCAAGTGCGTGGCCTGGACCTGGCGCGTCAAACTCAGCTTGAGCACCGAGCGCGACCTGTTCGCCCGCCTGCGCGACGATGCCGAGAAAGTGGCCATCAAGGTGTTTGCCGACAACCTGCGCGATCTGCTGCTGGCTGCCCCCGCCGGCCCCCGTGTGGTGATGGGGCTGGACCCCGGCATCCGCACCGGTGTGAAAGTGGCGGTGGTGGACGCCACCGGCAAGCTGGTGGATACCGCCACCGTCTACCCGCACGAACCCCGTCGCGACTGGGACGGCAGCCTGCACACCTTGGTGCGGCTGTGCGACCAGCACGGCGTGAACCTCATTGCCATCGGCAACGGAACCGCCAGCCGCGAGACCGACAAGCTGGCCGGTGACCTGATCAAACTGATCGAAAAAGGTGTGGCCGCCAGCGGCGACACCAACCACCCTTGCAATGGCCTTTTGAAAGTAGTGGTCAGCGAGGCCGGAGCCTCGGTTTACAGCGCCAGCGAGTACGCCAGTCAGGAAATGCCCGATGTGGACGTGAGCCTGCGCGGCGCGGCCAGCATCGCCCGCCGCCTGCAGGACCCGCTGGCCGAGTTGGTCAAGATCGACCCCAAGAGCATTGGCGTGGGCCAGTACCAGCACGACGTGAACCAGGGCGAACTGGCCCGCACGCTGGACGCGGTGGTGGAAGACTGCGTGAACGGGGTGGGCGTGGACCTCAACACCGCCAGCGTGCCGTTGCTCACCCGCGTGTCGGGCCTGTCGGCCACTGTGGCCAAGGCCGTGGTGCGCTGGCGCGAAGGGCAGGGCGCCTTCCGCAGCCGCAAGGACTTGCTGAAAGTCACCGGCCTGGGGGCCAAAACCTTCGAGCAATGTGCGGGGTTTCTGCGCATTCGCGGGGGCGACAACCCGCTGGACATGACGGGTGTTCACCCCGAAACCTACCCGGTGGTGGAGCAAATTCTGGCCCGTACAGCCAAACCCATCACCGACGTGATGGGCAAGAGCGACATCCTCAAAACCCTCAAACCCGAATGGTTTGCCACCGAACAGGTGGGCGCCATCACGGTGAAGGACATTCTGGGCGAGCTGGAAAAACCTGGCCGCGACCCGCGCCCCCACTTCCAGGTGGCCCGCTTCAACGACGGCGTGGAAGACATTGCCGACCTGCGCGAGGGCATGATTTTGGAAGGCACCGTCAGCAACGTGGCGCAGTTTGGCGCCTTTGTGGATTTGGGCGTGCACCAGGACGGCCTGGTGCATGTGAGCCAGCTCAGCCACAAGTTCGTGACCGATGCGCGCGAGGTGGTCAAGACCGGAGACATCGTCAAAGTCAAGGTCATGGAGGTGGATGTGGTGCGCAAGCGCATCGGCCTGTCCATGAAGCTGGATGCGACGGCTCCCCGCAAAGACGCAGACCGCAACGCCCCACGCGACAACCGGTTTGAGCCGGCCAGCCGTCAGCAGCAGCCTCGCCGCGATGGGGGGCACGGTCAACCCAGCGGTGGTTCGGCCATGGCCAGTGCGTTTGCCAAGCTGCAGGGCTTGAAACGTTGAGTCGCCTGATCCCGAAAAAACCACATTTTTTGGGGTATCGTGCCAGCTGACTTCAGCAAACGGCCTCTTGCCTACCGCCATGGATCTGCAAACCCTCCTCAACCAACCCCGTGCTTTGCCCAGCATCCCAGAGGCGGTATCGCACCTGATGACGGAGCTGGACAAAGACGACCCCGATTTGCGCCGCATTGGGGTGTTGCTGGCGTCCGATCCCGCACTCACTACGCGGGCGTTGCGCCTGGCTAATTCCAGTTTCTTCAACCTGCAGCGCCAAGTGTCCAGCGTGCAGGAAGCGGCCAGCATCATGGGGCTGAACCATGTGCGCACCATGGTCATGGCCGCCGCGCTGGGTGGGGCCTTTCGCAAGGTGGAGGGCGTCAACCTGGAGCAGTTCTGGCGTTACAGCCTGAATGTGGGCAAGATTGCCCGCGCCCTGGCCCAGGCCATGAAGCAAGACGCCGGTGCTGCGTTCACCGCTGGCTTGCTGCACGCGCTGGGTGACCTGGTCATGCACATGGGCATGCCCGACGAAATGCGGCAGCTCGATTTTTCTGTTCCTCCCTTGGGGCTGGACCGGGCGCAAGCCGAGCTTTCGGCCCTGGGGTACACCTATTCCGATGTGAGCGCGGGGTTTGCCTCCCGCTGGAACTTCCCTGACTCCATCGTCAGGGCGCTTACCAATCTGCATCGTCCATTCGAGGGCGAAACCTACGAAGTCATGGCCGGTGTGTTGCACATGGCGGTGTGGCGTGCCCGCGCACAGGAGGTGGGCCTGGATGCGGCCGGATTGGCGGCCACCTTCCCCGACATGGTGGCCCTGGTCATGGGCCTGGACCTCGACACCCTGCTAGAAAAAGATCCAGAAGACTGGACCAGCCAAGGTGAACTGGGTGCATTCCTCGATTGAACCGACACGAGAACCGACAAGGCTCGCCTATGAAGCTCGAAGCTCTGCTATCCCGGCCCAAAGCTTTGCCACCTGCCCCGAAAGTGGCCGGCAAACTCATTGAAACACTGGACGACCCGGATGCCGACCTGCAAACCCTGGCCGAACTGATCGAGTCCGACCCGGTTTTGACAGCCAAGATCATGCGGCAGGCCAACTCGGCGTTTTTTGGCTTGCTGCGACCGGTTGGCAATGCCCGTGAGGCGGTGTCCATGCTGGGCATGGTCAAGGTGCGGGCCATGGCAGTGGCAGCGCTGCTGCAAGAGGGTTTTGACCATGCCACCGGCATCGATCTGGAGCTGTTCTGGCGCTACAGCCTCACCACTGCTAACGTGGCCCGCTATGTGGCCGCCCCGTTGGGGGTGGAGGACAACGCGGTGTACACCGCAGGCCTCATCCATGCCATTGGCGAGCTGGTGATGCATGTGGGCATGCCCGAGGCCATGGCCGAGTTGAACGAGAAATTGTCCCCGTTCGACCTGCGTCGCGCCTCTTTGGAGCGCAAGGTGTTTGGCTACGACTATGCCGATGTGGGGGCGGCTCTGGCCAAGGAATGGCGCTTTCCCAAACGCATGACGGCCGGGTTGGCCCACCACCTGCAGCCGTTCGACAACGACAACGTCGAACCCATTGCTGCAGTGGTGCATTTGGCTGCCTGGCGTTCAAGGGTGGAGTTTTCCGAGATGCTGGAACGCGACCGCATTGCCTCCTATCCCGACGCGGTGGGCGTGGCGTTGGGTGTAGACCCAGACGCCATCATGGGCGACAGCATTCCGGCGCTGCAAAACATCCGTGAAACCTTTGCCTGATCGGGTGGTGTTGCACACAAGGTGTTGGCTCAAACCGTTGCATGAATCTCTCCGCCCTGTGCATCTACGCCGGACCCCTGGCCCGCCGGCACATTGCCAGCCACGGGCTGCAAGCCGCTGACGTTGCGTGTATTCCCGCTGCAGCAGGCGGACCCAAGGGATTGATTCTGGGCCGACTGGACCAGTTCCTGTTTGGCGAGTGGTTGCCCAAAAGCCAGCAGCCCATTGATTTGCTGGGGGCATCGATTGGTGCATGGCGCATGGCCACGGCCTGCCTGAACGATGCGCCTGCCGCTTTTGCCCGGCTGGAGCACGATTACATCGCCCAGCATTACGCGCTGAAACCCGGCCAGAAACGCCCGCCAGCCAGCGAGGTGAGCGCCCAGTTTCGCCAGAACCTGAATGCCTTCTACGGTGGCAGGCTGCAGGAGGTGTTGCAACACCCCCGCTTCAGGCTGCACCTGATCGCCGCCCGTGGTCGCCACATCATGCGCAAACGGGGTGGCCTGCGCGCGGCAGTGGGATACGCCGGGGCCTACGTCAGCAACGCAGTGGCTCGACCTGCTTTGGGGGCCTGGCTGCAGCGTGTGGTGTTTTCAACCGCCAATGCCCAGGCGCTGCCATTCGACACGCGCGACATCAGCACCCGCCGTGTGACGCTGACCGAGCGCAACTTCATGGATGCCCTGCAGGCCAGCTGCTCCATTCCGTTTGTGCTGGACCCGGTCACCCACATTACCGATGCTCCGTCGGGTTGCTATTGGGATGGCGGCATCACCGACTACCACCTGCACATGCACTACCACCCACAGCCTGACCAAGGCGCAGGGCTGGTGCTGTACCCGCATTTCCAGCAAGCGGTGGTTCCGGGCTGGTTGGACAAAGCCTTGAAATGGCGGCACACGTCCACCCGTGCGTTGGACCGCATGGTGGTGCTGGCCCCCCACCCGCAATGGGTGGCCACCTTGCCCAACGGCAAGTTGCCCGACCGGACGGATTTCACCCGGTTTGCACACGATTTTGAAACCCGCCGCCGCATCTGGAGCGTGGCGGTCGATGCCAGTCAACAACTGGTGGATGAGTTGGCCGCGTGGCTGGAAAAGCCCGATGTGACGGCCATCAGGCCGCTGTGAGCAACAGGGTCAGGTTCAAAGGCTCACTTCCAGCATGTGCCAGTAATCCTCCCGCGTGGCCAAACGGGGGTTGGTTTTGTGACAATGGTCGGCAATGGCGCCGTCAATCACATGCTCAAAGTCAGCCTCTGTGACGCCCAGTTCGGCCAGCCCGTTGGGCAGGCCCAGGCGGGCATTCATGTCGCGGATGGCCTGGCCCAGTGCGGCAGCAGGATCTGATGCTTTTTCAAGACCCATCGATTGAGCCATGCGCTCCAGTCGCTTCTCTTTTTGAATGGACTCAGCCTCGGCATTGAATGCAATGACGGCGGGCAAAAACAGCGCATTCAGCGTGCCGTGGTGCAGCCTGGGGTTGTGCCCACCCAGGCTGTGGCTCAGGCTGTGCACGCAGCCCAACCCTTTTTGGAAGGCCATGGCGCCTTGCATGCTGGCGCTCATCATGTTCAGGCGGGCCTCGCGGTCCTGGCCGTTGACCGTCGCGCGCTCAATGTGGGTCCAACCCCGGGTCAACCCGTCCAGTGCAATCCCGTCTGCCGGGGGGTTGAAGGCCGGGGCCATGAAGGTTTCCATGCAGTGGGCAATGGCATCCATGCCGGTGGCGGCGGTCAGCAGCGGGGGCAGGCCCAGCGTCAGTTCGGGGTCGCAAATGGCGGCTTTGGGCAGCAGGTGCCAGCTGTGAAAGCCGAGCTTGCGCCCATCGTCCACGATCACGATGGCGCCCCGTGCCACCTCGCTGCCGGTGCCTGCTGTGGTGGGAATGGCAATGATGGGGGCCACCCGGTCGGTGATTTTGGGGCTGCCCCCCTCAATGGTGGCGTAGGTTTTCAAAGGGCCTTCGTGGGTGGCCGCGATGGCCACGCCTTTGGCGCAATCGATGGCACTGCCGCCACCCAGGGCCACGATGCCGTCGCAGCCATGGGCTTTGAACAGGGTGGCTGCGGCGCGTACAGCGGCTTCGGTGGGGTTGGCGGGGGTATGGTCAAACACGGCGCCCGGTGCGGGGAGCACTGCCAGCAGTCGGTCGAGCAGTCCCACGGCCTTGACGCCGGGGTCGGTGACCACCAGTGGGCGGCGCATGCCCACCCGCTCGCACTCGGCGGGTAGGGTTTGAAGTGCACCAAACTCAATTTGAATTTGGGTGAGATACAGAATTTGGGCCATGGTGGAAAGCAGATGGGTGGAATGGATTCACTGCAAAGCGCTCAATGATGACTTTTTCTGAGCCATCTGGCGGAATTTGGAGGGTCGATTTCTTAAATGAACCATCAATTGAGGAATATTGGAGTTGGTTCGAAAAATGGGATACCGGTTGTAGGTTGGATCATGGTGGGGAATTTCATTCAACCAAAACTCAATCCGGGATTCCGGCGCATTTCTGAACAAATCATCGTCATTCAACTTGGTGTCGTACGATTCACGCAAAAATGGCAATTTGGTGTAAACGCCGGGGCCGTAAATGTCTTTGATGCGATCATCCATTTGATACATCCACTCCACAATTTCAAGGCTGCGGTGGTCTGAAATGTGATCGGTGATTTCGTAAGCGGCATTGAACAGCCCCCAGCTTGACAATGAATCTGGGCCAGATGGTTCCAACATGTGAACCAGCATGACTGCCTTGGGTTGATCCAGAGGAATCCAGATGGAGCCTTTCAACAAATCCACATGGGTATATACCCATTTTCCATGGGCAGTAATGCGTTGCATGCCTTGGTAGCTGCGGTTTTCAAACCGAATGGAGCCTTCCTCAAAGCTCAATTCTTCGGCTTGTATCTGTTTGAGACCAGATGATAGAACTTGATATTGAACGTGATGTTTGTCTAAATAAGGGCGCACCACCGCAGACCAACCTGCAGGAACCAGATAGCCCCCTTTCAATGCAGGTAATTTAATGGCAGATTCGGTGGTGGGGAGAATGCGGGCGTAATAGGGAATGGTCCAAGTGGTGGGTTTATCGATGTGGTAGGTGATGTGTCTTCCATCTACAATCGGAGCCTGTTCGTGAATGGTGTATTCGTAACCCCGAATCTCCATCTCGCCCGATGGGCTAGCGCCTGTGGGTTCAATTTCCATGTCGTTCTGCCAGTCGAGGTGCAGCACCTTTTCGGTGTGCCACCACTGGTTTCGGTCGGCCTTCAGTGCCGTGGCCAGCAGTTCTTTTCCCTGGGTTGACACCAGTTCCAATATGCTTTCCAGCACATCTTTGGCGGTTTGCACTCTTCGGTGATAGGGCTCCCACGCATAGTCTTCCACCAGAATGCCCAGCCGGTTTCGCAGCACGGCATACACATGCGAGTAGCGGGGTGAGTCGGCATCGACCATGAAGCCGGCAGCCGGGTTGTGCCGATCGACCATGACAGGGGTGAACGAGAGCGGGAAATGGCCTTTTTCAGTGATCCGGTCGAGCACCCGTTTTTGAAACTCGGTGGTGGCGTTGCGCAGTTCGACATCGGGAGCGAACACCGGGGAGATCGAGAGCGACACATCGTGCCGGTACCGCAAGCCGTCGGTGGCATGCATGTCCACGGTCAGAAGCGGGTCCCATTGATGGACCAAACGCAGCATGGCCGTCATTTCAGGTGATTGGCCCAGCACCCAGTCCCTGTTCAGGTTGATTCGGCGGGTGGTGACCCGTTCACCCTGATACAGGGGACCATTCTGGTTGGGGCGGTTGAACTGGCGGGGGTGCTCATGACCATCGACATTGAAAACCGGCACGAACACCAACACCTGGTGGCGCAGCGGGTTGTTTGGCCCGGGGTTTTGCAGCAGGTCTCTGACCAGCAGAAGCCCGGCATCTTTGCCGTCGATCTCGCCCGCGTGGGTGCCACCAATCGCCAACACCACAGGCACCTTGTGGCGCTGGGCTTGCTGAGGTGTCAGCATGCCGGTGAACGAGGCGGCCATGCCAAAGATACGGCGCCCTTCACCCGACTCCCCCAGCGAGAAGCACCGCACATGGGCCGGGTGGCGGCGTGCCATTTCCTTGCAAAACGTTTCTACCTCGGCATAGGGCCCGGTTTTTTCGAATTGCGTCACTTCGGACTGCAACACGATGGGCGAGGGGGACGCCACGGCCGCATGCACCCCCGTCGCCATGACGCAAGCGCCCATCCATGCCCAAAAATAACGGCCCAAATGGCGACTTAATCGATTGGTCTGCATCCAGTCCCTGCTTCATTTGAAAAATGGATGGCTCGGATTCTCCAACAACCACTGCGCGTTGCGTGTCACAAACCCTGTAACCTCGTAGGCCCATGTTGTTGCCATTCTCCCAACCGGGAATGTCCATGAACCACCATCACCACGCCCATCCAAAAACACGGCTTACCCCTTTGATGCGGGGCGTGATTGACCGCATGGAGCGTGCCCGCCGCGTCCCGTTGCATGCGCTGGAGCCGCAACAAGCCCGGGCGTTTTACGAGCAAGGTTCGGGGGTGCTGGACATTCCGCCCCACAAAATGGCCCGCGACGAAGCCTTGGTGCTTCCGATGCGCGACGGCCATTCGCTGCATGCCCGACTGTGGGTACCCCACGGCGATGTGCCCACCCAGGGCTGGCCGGTGCTGGTGTACTACCACGGTGGTGGCTTTACCGTGGGCAGCAGCAGCACGCACGAAAGCCTGTGCCGCCACCTGGCCCACCTGGCGCATGGTGCTGTGGTGTCGGTGGACTACCGCCTGGCACCGGAGCACCGTTTTCCAACCGCCGTGCACGATGCGTTCGACAGCCTGCTGGCCCTTCGTCAGCAAGCCCCCGGCTTGGGTCTGGACGCCAGCCGTGTGGCCATTGGGGGCGACAGTGCGGGGGGCACCCTCACCGCCGTCACCGCCATCCTGGCTCGCGACGCCCGCATTCCCCTGGCCCTGCAGCTCTTGTTCTACCCCGGCACCACCGCCCGCCAGGACACGCCCTCGCACCAGACGTTTGCTGAAGGGTTTGTACTGGAAGCCACATCCATTGCCTATTTTTTTGCCCAATACATCGACCCGGCCGACCGCGACCACTGGTGGTTTGCCCCTCTCAACGCGCCTGACCTGGACGGTGTGAACCCATGCTGGATGGGTCTTGCAGAATGCGATCCGTTGGTGGACGAAGGCGTGGCCTATGCCGACCGCCTGCGCCTGGCCGGGGTGCCGGTGGACCTGGAAATCTACCAAGGCGTGACCCACGAGTTCATCAAAATGGGACGCGCCATTCCCCAAGCGCTCACCGCCCACCAGGATGCCGCACGGGCGCTCAAGGCCGCTTGGGCGGGCGTGACTTGAACCCGTACAAGTTGCCCGGCCGATGAAACGGCTGCAGCCCATTTTGTTGAATTTTTTAGGCTTATACCGCTTGATTGGCGGATGTTTGATGCTTTTATTTCAGGAGTATTTGTGAGCACCTTGCCCACACGCCAAGACTTTCGCCTGTTGCACCGCCTGCGTGTGCGCTGGGCCGAGGTGGACATGCAGGCCATCGTGTTCAACCCCCACTACCTCATGTACCTGGACACCGCCATCACCGAATACTGGCGTGCCTCGGCCCTGCCGTATCACGAGAGTTTTTTGGCTCTGGGGGGCGACATGGTGGTGCGCAAGGCCACGGTGGACTTCATCAGCAGCGCCCGCATGGACGATGTGCTGGACATCGGCATGCGCTTTGTGGAAGCCGGGCGCAGCTCCATGCGGTTTCAGGGCGGCATTTTTCGGGGGGACGAGCTGCTGGCCACCGGCGAGCTGGCCTACGTGTACATAGCCCCCAACGCCCCCAAAGGCACCAAACCCTCGCGCGAAGTGCCCCAGGCCTTGCGCGAGGCCTTGGCCGCATACGAGGGCGGGGATGACATGGTGCAACTCCACCTGGGCCATTGGGACAGCGTGCGCGAACGCGCCATGCCGCTGCGCCACACGGTGTTTGCGCAGGAAAAAGGCATTCCAGCCGAGTTGATGTCCGATGCATCCGACACCACCGCCCACCATGTGCTGCTGACCAACCGCCTGGGCGTGCCATTGGCCACCGGGCGACTGGTGCCGCTGGAAGGCGGCCGACCTGAACCGGTGGGGCAGACCGGGCAAAACAGGCAAGGCGAGCAAAACGGACAGGTCGGGCAGATTGGAAGAATGGCGGTGCTGGCCTCCCAGCGCAGCCAGAACCTGGGCGGACGCATGTTGCAGGCGCTGCTGGCCCACGCCCGCCAGTTGGGCATGGCCGAGGTGATGCTGCATGCCCAAGCGGGAGCGGTGCGCTTTTACAGCCGCCACGGTTTTCAGTGCCAGGGCCAGCCGTTTGAGGAAGCCGGACTGGTGCACCAGACCATGGTGCTGAAGCTGCATCAGGCAGAAGTGGTTGAATCTGCCGGGAGTTGAGCATGGGCATGGCTTTGTTGCACAACCACCCAAAGGTCAGCAGGTAGGTTGGAGGCATGAGGGACGCCGATCGGCTGAAAGCCAAATACAAGACGACAACTGGTCTGTGTGCAACGCTGCACTCAAGGCCAGAGGGTCACTGAGCATCTGGCGGGAGCGTGACCTGCTGCGGTTGACTATCCCTAATGGCAAGCGCGATCACCAGCGCATCTTCAGCGAAGCCGCCATCCGGTTCTGCCTGGGTGACGCACCAATACCGCCAGATGAATCCATAGCCAGCGTCATTACATCCCGAATCGGGTTTGCGCAGCAGAGCCCAGTACACCAAGTCCATGGGGTTGGCCTTCATGGTGCTCGCGGCTGTACTGTTTCCCGTCGCTGGTGGTCACCACCGTGATGCCCGCATTTACAATCTGGGCCAATTAAGCTTGCGCCTGGATGGGCTCGGCGCGTGACAAGCGGTCCAAACCCTCCACCACCAGCATCGACCCGGCCGGGGTTCGCCCATGTTCTGCGGCGGCCAAAAATGTACCCAGTGCTCCGGATTTGATGTGCCGCTGGTGGTAGGCGGACAACCCTTCATCCCGCAACGACAGCGATTCATCCAGCCTCAGCCCATGTTCTTGCGCCCGCTGTGCAGCATAGGCCATCTGACGCTCGCTGCTGTGACTGGCAGCTTGTCACGGATCTGAGAACCGCAGGTAGCTGTAAACCAAACCAGACATTGCCCCAACCCCATGACGCAAAACACCGCACCCCAAACCGACTACGTACCGCGTATAGGTATGGTATCGCTAGGATGTCCCAAGGCTTTGACGGATTCCGAGTTGATCCTGACCCAGTTGTCGGCAGAGGGATACCAAACGTCTAAAACCTTCGAGGGGGCTGACGTTGTCATTGTCAACACCTGCGGCTTCATTGATGAAGCGGTTCAGGAAAGCATCGACACCATTGGTGAAGCGCTTGCCGTGAATGGCAAAGTCATTGTCACGGGTTGTCTGGGAGCGCGTCAGTCGGAGGGTGGGGCCAACCTTATTCGGGAACTGCACCCGGCGGTGCTGGCTGTCACGGGGCCGCATGCCACCCAAGAGGTGCTGGATGCAGTGCATCAACACGTACCTAAACCGCACGATCCTTTTTTGGATTTGGTGCCGAACCAGGGTGTGAAGCTGACGCCCAAGCACTATGCGTATTTGAAGATCAGCGAGGGCTGCAACCATCACTGCACGTTTTGCATCATCCCTTCCATGCGTGGTCGGCTGGTCAGTCGCCCGGTTGGAGATGTGCTGGGCGAAGCGAAACGTTTGTTTCAGGCCGGTGTGAAGGAGCTGCTGGTCATCAGCCAAGATACCTCTGCGTACGGTGTGGATGTGCAATACCGCACTGGATTTTGGGATGGCAAACCGGTCAAAACCAAAATGCTGGATTTGGTTCGGCAGTTGGGTTTGCTGGCCCGGGAGCATGGGGCTTGGGTTCGGTTGCATTACGTGTATCCCTATCCGCATGTGGATGAGGTTCTCCCTCTGATGGATGAAGGCTTGGTACTTCCTTATTTGGATGTGCCGTTCCAGCATAGTCATCCGGCTGTGTTGCAGCGCATGAAGCGCCCTGCCAGTGGAGAAAAGAACCTGGAGCGTTTGCTGGCATGGCGCCGTGAATGTCCGGATTTGGTGGTTCGCAGCACGTTCATTGCCGGCTTTCCTGGGGAAACGCAGGATGAATTCGATCATCTGCTTGCTTTTGTGCGTGAGGCGGAGTTGGATCGCGTAGGGTGTTTCGCCTATTCACCGGTGAAAGGTGCTGCTGCAAACGAATTGCATGGCGCATTGCCTGATGAGGTCCGGGAACAAAGGCGCGCTGCCTTCATGGCAGTGGCAGAGTCGGTTTCCTCCGCGCGGCTGCAAAAACGCTTGGGCGCTCGAATGCAGGTGCTGGTGGATGCCTCACACGCCTTGGGGAAAAAAGGTGGCGTTGGCAGAACCTATGCAGATGCGCCCGAGATTGATGGCCTTGTCCATCTGCAGGCCACAACCAAATTGAGCAAATCGTACAAAACGGGAGAGTTTGTGACCGCTCGAGTGGTGGGTGTGCAGGGGCATGACCTAGTGGCAGAAGTCATCTGACCTCGCATTGCACCGTCTGCAATCATCAAAAAAATGGTGGGGTTTTTGTTTCGCCATGCGGCGGAGCAAATGTCACATTGCGGAAATGACTTGCCCGTATGATGGGTCAATGCCACAAATGAAAAAAGCCAGTAAGCGTATGAACTTACTGGCTTTTTGTATGTGGTGCCCAGGAGAGGACTCGAACCTCCACGCCTCTCAGCGCTAGTACCTGAAACTAGTGCGTCTACCAATTCCGCCACCTGGGCTTTCAGATAAGCCGCTAGTATAGCACCACAAATGAAGAACAATCAAATACCAATGAATGAATTGACTGGAACCGTGCTCGGGCACCGGGATGGGCATGGCTTTGTCTCCTGCGACGATGGCTCGCCTGATGTGTACTTGCCTCCCAATGAAATGCGGGCCGTGCTGCACAACGATCGCATTCGAGTGCGAGTGGTGAGATCGGATCGGCGAGGTCGCCCCGAGGGGCGGGTGACGGAGATCATTGCACGCCCGCCCAAACCCATCATTGGCAGGTTACTGCAGGAGGGAGGGGGCTTTTTGGTGGCTCCTGAAGACAAGCGATATGGTCAAGATGTACTGATTCCTCGCGGTGCCCAAGCGCAGGCCAACCTGGGTCAGGTGGTGGTGGTGGAATTGACCGAGCCGCCTGCGTTGTACGGACAACCTGTTGGACGGGTGGTTGAAGTGCTGGGGGAAATTGATGACCCTGGCATGGAAATTGAAATTGCAGTGCGCAAGTACGGTGTTCCGCATTTGTTTTCCGAAGCTGCCACGCTTCAAGCGCGCGCTCTACCTGACCAAGTGCAGGGTAAAGATCGGTTGCATCGCATTGACCTTCGGGATGTGCCGTTGGTCACCATCGACGGTGAAGACGCCCGAGATTTTGACGATGCCGTGTTCGCTCAACCGCAAAAAGTAGGGCGGGCGATGGGGTGGCGCTTGCTCGTGGCCATTGCGGATGTGAGCCACTATGTGGAAAACGGGAGTGCCATCGATGTGGATGCTTACGATCGGGCCACCAGCGTGTATTTCCCTCGACGGGTGATTCCCATGCTGCCCGAGAAGCTCTCCAATGGACTTTGCTCCTTGAAGCCGCAGGTTGAGCGTCTGTGCATGGTGTGCGACATGCAGATCACCGCCAAGGGTGAGATTCATGCCTACCAGTTTTATCCGGCGCTCATGTTCAGTCATGCTCGGTTCACCTACACCGAGGTGGCGGCGATATTGAGCAATACCCGGGGCCCGGAGGCGGTCAGTCGTTCCGAATTGGTGCCTCATTTGCTGGATTTGCAAGATGTTTACCGCGTGCTGCTTTCGGCCCGACAAACACGTGGTGCCATGGATTTTGAAACCACCGAAACACAAATTGTTTGTGACGAAGTAGGGCGTATCGAGCGAATTGAACCCCGCACACGCAACGACGCACACCGCATGATCGAAGAGGCCATGCTGGCAGCGAATGTGTGCACGGCTGAATTTTTGGAGAAAGCCAAGCAGAACGGATTGTTTCGAGTCCATGAAGGCCCTACCGCAGAAAAGCTGGAAACACTTCGCTCCTATTTAAGGAGCGTTGGAGTTCCTCATTCCATCGGCGATGTCCCCAAGCCTTCAGACTTTCAGCAAATTGCTGCCGCCACACGCGAGCGACCCGATGCGCAGCAGATCCACACCATGTTGCTGCGGTCCATGCAGCAAGCCATCTACAGCCCGCACAACAGCGGCCATTTTGGATTGGCTTATGACGCTTACACGCATTTCACCAGTCCGATTCGTCGGTACCCTGATTTGTTGGTTCATCGTGTCATCAAAGCCGCGCTGAGTGGGCAGAAGTACCAACTCCCCGATCTGCCCAAGCCCGGAGAGCATCATGAAAAATTGAGCCGCCGCCTAGCGACCAGATCAGGAGGGGAGCATCCGGAAGATGGCCGTAAAAAAACCAAGAATGCATTGGGATGGGAGGCGGCCGGTCTGCATTGCAGTGCCAATGAGCGCCGGGCAGATGAAGCCAGTCGGGATGTGGAAGCCTGGCTCAAGTGCTATTACATGCGAGAGCATCTGGGTGAGGAGTTCTCTGGCAAGGTCACGGCTGTCACCAGCTTTGGAATTTTCGTGACGTTGGATACGTTGTTTGTGGAAGGGCTGGTTCACATCACCGAGTTGGGGGGGGAGTACTTCCGCTATGACGAGGTTCGGCAAGAGTTGCGCGGGGAACGAACGGGTATTCGCTATCACCTGGGCAGTTCCGTTCAGGTACAGGTGAGTCGTGTGGATCTGGATGGCCGACGCATCGATTTCCGCCTATTGAACGAATGGACGCGTGCCGAGGGCCTGGAGCGCTCCAAGGCGCGTTCGAGCGATGCAGGAGGAGCGAGTTCAAACGAGAAAAATCGACAACGAGACCCTCGAAAAGAGCAGCTTCTCAATGATAAAAAGCAAAAACGAAATGGGCGGTCTGGTGGTGTGGAAAAACCTGTGCCGGCATCCCGGTCTGTAAAAAATCGCTCTTCCAAGCGTTTGAAATGAGAGAGACCCTGTGAGTGCGTTGATATTGATCGTTCATTTTTTGTTTTCTGTACTGGTGGGGGCCTGTTTGCTGCGTTGCTGGTCCAACTACGTGCAACTGGGCATGCAAAACCAGCCAGGCCCGTTCATCATGGCGTTAACCGATTTGTTGGTCATGCCCATCAGAAAGAGTCTGCTGAGGAACGTTCGGTTACGCCACCTGGATTTGGCCAGCCTGATGGTCGCCATCGGGCTTGCATGGGCCTACTCAGCGTTGGTTCATGGGGTATTTCTGTCGCATGCAGGGGGGGGCACAGTGTTGGTCGCTGCCATGCGGTTTTTGCTGGAGACCGGGTTGAACACGGTTTTTTATTGTGTTCTGGCCCATGCAGTGTTGTCCTGGGTGCAGCCGTATTCGCAAACCTATGGCTGGTTGGAGCGATTGATCAGCCCTTTGTTGGGTCCCATTCGGCAAGTGATTCCACGAATTGGTGGTGTCGACGTCTCGGGTGTGGTGTTGCTGTTGGTGCTTCAGGTGTTGCTGATGTGGGTGGCGTGATTCACCGGTTGTGCAACAAGAATCCGGCCTGTTCTGGAAGATTTGCCGCAGCAAACAAATGGTCTTTTGGCCATTGGTCTGCCGCCAGTCCGTGCGCGTGCACGGCTTGCAAAGTCAGGTCCAGTGCTTGTTTCCAACGGCGTTCCATGGGCGATAACTGTGCAATACCTGCCATCACCCCTCCCAGTAGCCCTGCCAGGACATCTCCTGTCCCCGCTGTGGCCAAGCGTGCATTTCCGGTTCCGTTGATCCACGGGGTTGAGTCGGGGGCTGAAACGATGGTGCCGCTGCCCTTCAACACGCAAATGCATTGGAAGGTGTCGCTCAACTGGCTGGCAGCAGTTAAGCGGTTGTTTTGAATGGATTCCGTGGTCGTGCCCAATAGTCTTGCTGCTTCCAGGGGGTGAGGTGTCAGCACGGAAATGGCTCCGCTCACCCGTCTTTGCCTCAAAATGTCTCGCAGTTTTTTGTCTGTTGCAATTTGATTGAGTGCGTCTGCATCCAACACCATAGGATGAGTCGATGCCAACAGGCAAGGAAGCCATTTTTTGACGGCATCCCCTCCGCCGCACCCGGCAATCCAGGTTCCTTTGGGGAGTTCATCTGCGCTCGCTGGAGTCGGTTGATGACTGATCATCAATTCAGGGTGTACGGGGTCTAACTCGAACCCAGGGTTTGAGCTGGCTGGTACCAGCGTGACCCGTCCTGCACCAGCGCACAATGCCGACCGTCCTGCCAACACAATCGCTCCCAGCATGTGTGGCCCATTGGGGCTGGTCTGTCCGCCCAGTACCCATACATCTCCATGGGTGCCTTTGTGGCTGGCGTGGGGGCGCCCGCTCGATGGCCATGCTGTTGCGGGTGGCAGCCATCTGCCTGTTGGCAAGCCACCTTCGGATGGGGCGGGTTGAAGAGGGTCAAGCCACACCGACCCCGCAAAGTCTCGCCCCAAGCCGGTGGTCAATCCCGGCTTGAGTGTCAGCAACGTCAATGTATGGACTTGTCTGTTGGGGTTGATGTGGCCGTTGGGCCAACGCGGTGAACCGGTGAAGGCATCGAGGTCGCTGGGGGTGTCCACGCACAGCAGGGTGGCGCATTGTTTGCGCAGCGTGGTCATGATGGCGGGGAGGAGGTTGGTCTCAAGGTGTGGTGTGCGTTGGATGCCGATGCCCAGCAATGCGTCCACGCCTAAATCGATGGATTCCCCTGGGGGTGGAAAAGAAAATTCGATGCCTGCGGATTTGGCTGCATGCATGGCCCATTTGGCGTCGTCTGGCAGGGAGGTTTCGTCGCCGGTGAAGCTGACCCACATGGTTCCCCCAATGGCTTGCACCCATGGACGGATGCGGAGGGCGGCGATCAATCCGTCACCACCGTTGTTGCCGGGGCCACATGCAATCCAGACCGTGCGCGCATGGGGGGCGATGGCTTGCGCCAATCGGCTGACGCTTGCCCCTGCTCGGTCCATCAAAGTGTGCGGTGCCAGGGTTTGTTGCAGTTCCTTTTCTAGCGCTATGGTGGCTGTGCGGCTGAAAAAGTCGGCAGGTGACGTCAAGCTGGGGGTGAAGATGGTCATCGTGCTTGTTACAATCGACAGGTTTTGCTAAGACGAGTATTTACTTATTTGGCACAAACAATCGCAGGTCAGTCCTTTCAGGTGCTTGTCGCTCCACAGTTACGGGGGTGTCGAGTTCGGTGCTGACCTAAGACCCAACCTTTGAAAGTAAAAAAATGGCAGTTTCCATGCGCGAAATGCTCGAAGCGGGTGTCCACTTCGGCCACCAGACCCGTTTCTGGAACCCAAAGATGGCTCCGTACATCTTTGGCCATCGCAACAAGATTCACATTGTCAACCTCGAAAAGACGTTGCCAATGTTCGAAGAAGCACAAAAATTTGTGCGTCAGCTGGTTGCCAATCGTGGCACCATTCTGCTGGTCGGTACCAAGCGTCAGTCTCGCGACACCCTGATTGCAGAAGCCAATCGTGCTGGCATGCCCTACGTGAGCACCCGCTGGTTGGGTGGCATGTTGACCAACTTCAAAACGGTCAAAACCTCCATCAAGCGTCTGAAAGACATGCAGGCCCAGCAAGAAGCTGGCTTGGACAGCATGAGCAAAAAAGAGCAGCTCATGTTTAGCCGCGAAATGGAAAAGCTGGAAAAAGACATTGGCGGCATTCAGAACATGACCGCGCTGCCAGACGCTATTTTTGTGATTGACGTCGGTTTCCACAAAATTGCTGTGGCTGAGGCTCAGAAGTTGGGCATTCCTCTGGTGGGTGTGGTCGATACCAACCATTCCCCAGAAGGCATCGACTACATCATCCCCGGCAACGATGACTCGGCCAAGGCGGTTGAGCTGTATGCCCGCGGTATCGCTGATGCCATTCTGGAAGGCAAAGCGAATGCTGTGGCCGATGTGGTCAAGGCGGTTGCTGCCGAAGGTTCTGACGAATTCGTGGAAGTCAACGAGCAGTCCGCTGCCTGATTGATTCGCGTCCCAATCTCAGGGGCTCGTTGAGCCCCTTTTTTTCAATTTCAACGGAGTGCGGCGATGTGTGGCCGCATTCGCATGGAGAAACAACATGGCTATTACCGCAAGCATGGTCGCTGAATTGCGCGCCAAAACCGATGCCCCCATGATGGAGTGCAAAAAAGCGCTGACAGAGGCCGATGGCGACATGGTCAAAGCGGAGGAAATCCTGCGCGTGAAGCTGGGTACCAAGGCCGGTAAAGCGGCCAGCCGCGTGACTGCTGAAGGCGTGGTGGCCTGCTTCATCGACGGCACCACCGGTGCATTGGTTGAAGTGAACTGCGAAACCGACTTCGTCACCAAAAACGACAGCTTCATCGCGCTGGCCAAGGCCGCCGCTGAGCTGGCTGCCAAACACGGCCCTGCGGCTGTGGATGCATTGGGTGCACTGCCCTACGAGCAAGACAGCTTCGGTCCTACGCTGGAAGAAGTTCGCAAGGGCCTGATTGGCAAAATCGGCGAGAACATGAGTTTCCGTCGGTTCAAGCGCTACAGCGGTGGTAGCAAAGTGGTTTCCTACCTGCACGGTACCCGCATTGGTGTGATGGTGGAATTTGACGGTGATGAAGTCGCTGCCAAAGATGCCGCCATGCACATCGCTGCGATGAAGCCCGTGGCGCTATCCAGCGCTGACGTGCCTGCTGAGTTGATTGCCAAAGAGCGCTCCGTGGCCGAGCAAAAAGCCGCAGAATCTGGCAAACCTGCAGACATCGTTGCCAAAATGGTCGAAGGTTCTGTTCAGAAGTACCTGAAAGAAGTGTCGCTGCTGGATCAGGTGTTTGTGAAAGCCGCCGATGGCAAGCAAACGGTTGGCCAGTATTTGAAGACGGCCAACACCACTCTGAAAGGCTTTACGCTGTTCGTGGTGGGTGAAGGCATCGAGAAAAAAGTCGATGACTTTGCAGCAGAAGTGGCGGCTCAAGTGGCCGCGGCCAAAGGCGCTTAATGTTTTCGTCACCATTTACTTTGGGTAAGTGGTGACTCCTTTCATGACCAACCGTTGAATTTATGCCTGCATACAAACGCGTTTTACTGAAGCTTTCCGGCGAAGCCCTGATGGGGGATGATGCATTCGGCATCAACCGGGCCACTATTGTGCGCATGGTGGAAGAAATTGCGGATGTCACGCGGTTGGGTGTAGAAGTGGCGGTTGTGATTGGTGGTGGCAATATCTTTCGAGGTGTGGCCGGCGGCTCCGTTGGTATGGATCGGGCGACTGCCGATTACATGGGCATGTTGGCCACGGTGATGAACGCATTGGCTTTGGCAGACACCATGGACAAGGCTGGTTTGGTCGCCCGAGTCATGTCGGCCATTGCCATTGAGCAAGTGGTCGAGCCTTATGTTAGGCCCAAGGCTTTGCAGTACCTGGAAGAAGGCAAAGTGGTGGTTTTTGCTGCGGGTACTGGGAATCCGTTTTTCACCACGGACACGGCTGCTGCGTTGCGGGGTGTGGAAATTGGTGCAGAAATTGTGCTCAAGGCCACCAAGGTGGATGGGGTGTACACCGCTGATCCCAAAAAAGATCCATCCGCCACCCGTTACACCTCCATCACGTTTGATGAAGCCATTACCAAAAATTTGCAGGTGATGGATGCAACGGCGTTTGCGTTGTGCAGGGATCAGAAATTGCCCATCAAGGTGTTCAGCATCTTCAAAAATGGTGCGTTACGACGTGTCATTTTGGGTGCCGATGAAGGCACATTGGTCCACGTTTGACCCGATTATGAATCTTTGGAGAGCAACATGACCATTGCAGACATCAAAGCCAGCGCAGAGCACAAAATGAATCAGTCGGTTGAGGCGTTCAAGAATAGCCTGACCAAGATTCGCACGGGGCGAGCCAACCCAGCCATTCTGGATACCGTGCATGTCGACTACTACGGTTCCATGCTCCCGATTTCTCAGGTTGCCAACTTGTCATTGCTGGATGCTCGTACCATCGGTGTCGCTCCCTGGGAAAAAGGCATGGGAGCCAAGATTGAAAAGGCCATTCGCGATTCCGACTTGGGTTTGAATCCGGCCAGCCAGGGCGATTTGATTCGTGTTCCGTTGCCTCCCATGACTGAAGAGCGCCGCAAGGAGCTGACCAAGGTGGTGCGAGGTGAAGGTGAAAACGCCAAGATTGCCATCCGCAATTTGCGCCGCGATGCGAACGAGGGTCTCAAAAAGCTGGTCAAAGACAAGCTGGCATCAGAGGACGATGAGCGTCGCACCCAAGAGGAAGTGCAAAAGATGACCGATCGACACATTGCCGATGTCGACAAACTGGTAGCGGCCAAAGAGCAAGACATTTTGGCGGTCTGATTGCGGCCCGTTATTGGCGCATGTGGCGTGTCCTCTGCCAAGCAAAAACTACCTGCCCACATTGCCATCGTGATGGATGGCAATGGCCGCTGGGCCAAACGGCGATTTTTACCCCGTGTTGCGGGGCATCGGCAAGGTGTGGAAGCCTTGCGCCGAACCGTCCAAGCCTGTTTGGATTTGACGGTTCCCGTGTTGAGCGTATTTGCTTTTTCATCTGAAAATTGGTCCCGCCCCCAAGACGAGGTGAGTGGCTTGATGGAGCTGATGGCCAAGTCACTGACTCGGGAAGTCCCCAGTCTGCATGAGCGGGGTGTACGGATTCATTTTCCTGGTGACAAAGCGCGTCTTTCCGATGCTGTTGCAGCCGGGTTGTTGCGTGCCGAGGAATTAACGGCTTCCAACCAAAAGCTCACGCTGAACATTTGCTTCAATTACGGTGGCCGGTGGGATGTTTGTCAGGCTGCCGAGCAATTGCGTCAAGACGGCTTGCCGATCACAGAGGCGTCCCTGACAGCGCGCTTGGCATTGGCCCACAGTCCTGACCCAGACTTGCTGATTCGAACCGGCGGAGAACTTCGCATCAGCAACTTTTTAATTTGGCAATTGGCATATGCCGAATTGGTGTTTCTGGATGTACTGTGGCCCGAATTCGATGTCAAACACCTCCAGCAGGCCCTTGACCAGTTCAATGGTCGTGAGCGGCGGTTTGGCCAAACCTCCGAGCAATTGGCAGCGGCAGACGTTGTACAGGTGAACTGATGCTACGAGCACGCGTCATCACAGCGGTTGTGTTGCTGGCCGTGTTGTTGCCCGCCCTGTTTGCTTCAGACCCGAGCGTGTTTGTGCTGCTGGCTTGGCTGTTCGTGCTGGCTGGCATGTGGGAGTGGGGGCGGTTGAATGGCTTGGGTCAAACACGCTCGCTGGGGCTTGCCGGTGTC
>Ga0228698_1000035_pt1 | contig 143874 bp, 113 predicted proteins | sample McNCre117_Aug_MG_FD_178015 | JGI IMG/M metagenome (GOLD analysis project Ga0228698, IMG submission 178015) | Freshwater microbial communities from McNutts Creek, Athens, Georgia, United States - 1-17_Aug_MG | ecosystem: Environmental > Aquatic > Freshwater > Creek | place: USA: Georgia... | reverse complement strand
AATGGGGCCGGTCTCTCCGCCCCTCCGGGGCTCCGAGCCCGGCCCCATTGCTCAGACCACGCCACACGGCGTAACTTCGCCAAAGGCTCTACTTACGGCTGGATGAAACTTCCAAGGCAGGTCACTGCATGAAACAAAATATGGGGGTGGGAGCGATAATGGTGATTACGTATTGAAATATACTCGATTGCATATTGTTGGATATGAGAATGTCATGAAGATGAATCATGTATATCGTGTCGAGCTTGATGATGGGAGGTCTGGGTATATGGATGGGGGAACAATATCTATATTGACTTCCGATAGGAATACGCAGGATGAGGATGAGGCCGCGCATCGTGCTCTTATAGCTAAGGGGATTCCTAAGATTGGCATGAGTCACGCTCAGGTGGATGCAACTGCTTGGGGGAAAGGGAAGCTCCTGGCTCGCAATATTACGAAAGAGGGTGTCTTTGAGACTTATTCATATCATGACGAGGGGGTGGGTTTTGGTGTGCATAGGGGAGGGTTTGGTTTTATTGAGTATTTGAATGATAAGGCGATCACAATTAAGGAATAGTTTCTTGTTTATCTGTAACGCAAGCCGCCATTATGGCGGCTTTTTTATTTCTGCTTCAGAGGAATGGCGATATGACAAACGAAGTAACAGTGCGCTTTGGCGTGAGGTCTGAGGAACGTGTCGTGGAGCTGACTTGATAATCTGTGAGGGATTTGTCAGTGTGAGTGCATCCATATGATGGAGTGTGACCATGCGTCGAGTGTTGCTGGGTGGGATGGTGTTGGGACTGGCTGGTTGTGGGTTAACAGCAGCTCAACAAAAAATGATCGATGAGCACTCTTATCTGATTGGGCAGGAGAGGTATATTGCTTGCAATATGCCAGTTGGAAGGACGCCCACACATCCAGAGCTGGAGATTGAGAAAGTTAAGCTTGGAGAAAAAATAAAATTTAACTCTGTAATAATTGGTCCTAATGGTTGGCTATATTATGGAGGTGTCATTGATGGGGGGCGGCAGGTTTACTTATGGTACCATACGTATGATGGATGCACGAGTGAGAATAATGTATTGCTTGAAAAAGAACAAAAGGAGCGTGAGATAAAAAGTAGGCCGCCTATTAAAATCGGGATGACCCGCTTTCAGGTTGAGGCTATGGGGTGGCACGGAACGCTTCTTCGGAATTATTTAACAGAAAATGGTAGTCGCGAGATTTGGATGTTTGCAGATAGTGGGTATTTCCTTGGGTACCTAACATTCCTTAATGACAAACTTGTGCTTGTTGAGCAAAGGCATTAGCTTATTAGAAATAAATTACGTAGGCCGCCAGAAATGGCGGCTTTTTTTGTTGCTTAAATCTGGCGAGGTCTGCGATGGCTAATGATGTAGTTGTTCGTTTTGGTGCTGACATAGGAGAGCTGCAAGAGGCTTTGCAGCGTGTTCGTGGTGAAATTGTTGGTCTTGGCGAGGTCAAGGGTAGTATTCAGTCACTGGCAGGTGAAATTGATTCAGCGGCAAACTCTAGCAAAAATCTAGTAGATAAAGCGAAGGGGGTTGCAGAGTCAGAGAAAGAAAAAAATCAGCAGATAGAGCGAGACAAAAAAGACCTGTATAAAATACTGGAGTCCGAGCATAAGTCGCACTTAGATGATTTGGAGAAACAAGCGAAAGAAAGCTACAAAAAGGGAGAGATTTCTGAGAGAGAGGAAGCGGACATAATTTATTCCTTGCATGAGGAGGAGCATAAAGCTGAGCTTGAAGTGTGGAAAAGATATGAAGAAGAAGGATTGATAGAAAAAGATAAGTACGAGTTAGAAAAAGCGGTAATTGATAAAAAATATGCAGCTATACGTGACGAAATTCATCGTCAGAATGTTGATGATATAGCAAAGAAATATGAGGAAATTGCTGTGCCAATTGGTGGTGCAATGGGTGGTGTTGTTGGCACAATGATATCACAGCATAAGACGCTAAAGCAGGCTATCTCTGCTGAGTTGAGTAGTATAGCAAAGAATTATCTTGCCTCTGCGGCCAAGTCCTCTGCCAGCTGGATGTCACACAAACTGGCAGAAATGGCCCTTGATAAGACAGACACGCAGCAGAAGATTGCGAACGACAATCTGAAAACAGCCTCAGGCGTCAGCTCTGATGCAGCGAGAACATCTGCGACCATGACGGGGGTTGCTACCCGCAAAGCCGCAGAGTCCTCTGAGAGTACCGGTTTCTTAAGTCAGATTGGTTCAACCTTGTCCCGCTGGTTCGGGGTGGAACAAGCCAAGACGGCGGCGACCACCACGGGTGTCGCAGAACGCACCGGTGTGGTGACGGCGGGCACGGCGCAGCAGACGGCCGCTGAAGTAGGGGCGCAAGGCGCGCAGACGGCGGCCGTTGTCGCCGGCGATGCAGCCCGGACCGCGAGTGGCGAAGCAGCCGCCGTGACGGAAGAGGCGACTCAAAGCGCCGGTATCTTCCGTCATGCCGGATCCGCGGCCGCTTCGGTCTATGACAATGTCTCGCAGATTCCCTATGTCGGCTGGTTGCTGGCTCCGGCGGCGGCAGCGACGGCCTTTGGTGCCGTGGCAGCCTTTTCGGCCGAGGGCGGTTGGGATCGGGTGCCCTATGACGGTGCCATGACCGAGCTGCATAAGGACGAAATGGTGCTGCCGGCGGCGATTGCCGAGACGGTGCGTGCCGCTTCGGCCTCTATCGGCGGGCAAGGTCTGCCGCGGGGCATGAATGCCCTGGGCGGCGATCTGGCCATGCCCAATATGGCGGCGGGACAGGCCGGAGCCCAATCGGGGTCCGCCATGACCGTCCATTATTCGCCCCAGGTCAGTTCCATCGATACGCGGGGTGCCCGCGACTTCCTGGACCAGCACGGACGCTACATCGTCGATGTGCTGTCTCGCCACCACCGCAACTTCGCGCAGGTGCCTAAATGAGCAATGCAGTCTTTCCCACGCTGCCCGGCCTGGCATGGTCGGTCGGCAAGCAGCCGGAATTTTCCACCGTGGTCACTCAGGCCGCCAGCGGCGCCGAGACCCGGATCGCCCTGTGGTCGTCGCCCCGCTGGCGCTTCAAGCTGAAATATTCCCTGCTGCGCGACGATGCCACCAACGAGCTGAAAAGCCTGGCAGGCTTCTTTCTGCAGCGTCAGGGGCAGTTCGACGATTTCTTCTATAAAGATCCCGGCGACAATGCCGTCTCGGCCCAATCGTTGGGCGTCGGTGACGGCACCACCACCAGCTTCACCTGCCTGCGGAACTTCGGCGGCTTCGTCGAGCCCGTGGGCGCGGTGAATAGCAGCCTGCCCATGACCTTCCGCGTCAATGGCACGGCGGTGGCATCGAGCGGATATAGCGTCAGCGGCAACAGCGTCACCTTTACCTCGGCTCCGGCCAAGGGCGCGGTGGTGTCGGGGGACTACGGCTTTTACTTCCGGGTCCGCTTCGCCGAGGACAAGGCCGATTTCCAGCAGTTCATGAGCAATCTGTGGGAACTGCAAAGCTGCGAATTGGTGAGCGTGAAATGATCGAAGCCTCGTCCGATCTGCTGGCCCTGATGCAAGGCGGAGCCTTCTCGCGGGCCGACCTCTATACCATCGCGCCGGTGGGCGTGGAGCCCTTTCACTTCACCTCGGCCGACCGCGCGATCACCCTCGACGGCGTGACCTATCAAGCCGGCGGCCTGCGGGTTTCCCGCGATCGCCTGCGGCTGGTGGGCGGGCTGGAGACCGACAGCTTCAAGATCACCCTGACGGTGGACCAGTCCAACGAACCCCTGATCAATGACGTGCCCTTTCGGCAAGCCGTGCAATGGGGCCTGCTGGACGGGGCCGAGATCGATCTGTCCTGGGCCTATATCAGCGCCTGGGGAACGACTCCCACCGTGGTGGGCGTGCTGAAACGCTTCGTCGGCCGCGCCGCCAATATCGGCATCGATCGGTCCGGCATCAAGATCGAGGCCAAGTCCTGGCTGGTGCTGCTGGATACCCAGGTGCCGACACAGCTCTATCAGGCCTCCTGCCGCTTTCTGCTGGGAGACGCCAATTGCGGCGTTGAGCGCGAAAATCATGCCGTCAGCGCCACCGTCACCGAGCTTAGCGATACCGGCACCATCGTCTGCAGCCTGACCGATGCGGACAAGACCTGGGACAATGGCTGGGTCTCGGTGACCAGCGGCGTCAATGCCGGTGTGCGGCGTGGCGTGCGCAGCTATGACAAAGGCCTCCTGACCCTGGTCGGGCCCTTGCCCTGGTCGGCCGCGGTGGGGGATGCCTTGAAGGTCTATCCCGCCTGCGACAAGACCTTGCCCAGCGTCATCGCCGGCAAAAAAAGCACCACAGTCCCGGCCAAGGCGCCCTATACGGTGGCCATCGATGGCTTTATCTCGGACAGCGGCGTCACCATGACCGTCGTCACCACCGCAATGGTGTGGGGGGAAAGCTATAGCTCTGGCGGTGATAATCCGTATCAAGGCGGCTGGACCGAGCAGACGGTGACGACCACAACCACCATGGCGCAGGTCTCGGGAACACCCGCCAGCGGCCAGTATAATCTGTCCGCATCGGGCGTTTATACCTTCTCCGCCGCCGATACCGGGAACTCGATCGCCATTTCCTATCGCGCGATCGCCAGCGGAACCACCGCCAGCTGCTATACCAAATTCGGCAATGCCTCGCGCTTTGGCGGCATGCCTTTCATTCCTGTCGCGGAAACCGCCGTCTAGCCATGACCGATCTGGAACAGAACCAACGCCTAGCCGTGCTGGCCGAGGCGCGAAGCTGGCTGCGTACGCCTTACCACCATATGGGCCGCGTCAAAGGGGCCGGTGTTGATTGCGCCATGCTGCCCGCCGAAGTCTATGCCGCTTGCGGCCTGATCCCCGTCCAGGAGGTCGAGCACTATCCCATGGACTGGCATCTGCATCAGACCGGCGAGCGTTACCTGGCCCAGGTGCTGCGGCATGCCCATGAGGTCGCGACGCCCAAACCCGGCGATCTGGTGCTGTGGCGCTATGGCCGCTGTCTGGCCCATGGCGCCATCGTGCTGGGCTGGCCGCAGATCATCCATGCGGTCAACGGTCTGGGCGTCCTGCTGGATGACGGCGATTCCCCCAACATCCTGCATCGCTCGCGCCAACGCGGACAGCGGGAGCGGCGCTTTTACAGTCTTTGGAAGGAGCAGCCATGAGCGTGTTCGGAGGCGGGGGCAAAAAGACCTCGCAATCCCAAGCCCCGACGGCGGTCAGCGCCCTGACGGTGCAGACGTCGACCCAGGGTGCGGTGATTCCCGTGGTCTATGGAACCCAGCGGGTTAGCGGCAATCTGATCTGGTATGACGATTTTGCCGCGCATGCGCATTCCTCGGGCGGCGGTGGCGGCGGCGGCAAGGGTGGCGGCGGCGGTGGCGGCGGCGGCGGATCAACCAGCTATACCTACAGCGCCTCGTTCGCCTTCGGCATTGCCGCCGGCAAGATCGTCGAGATCGGCAATATCTGGTGGGAAAAGAACAATTACTGCATGGCCACCGTGCCCGCCAGCGCACAGCGGAAGCTGGGCCATAGCGAGCAGACCCCCTGGAGCTATCTGACCAGCAATCATCCCGGCAAGGATCTGGCCTATCCGGGGCTGGCCTATATCGGCATGGCCTCGACCGATCTGGGCGATTCCGCCAATATGCCCAATATCGGCTATGAGGTGGTGGGGCAGGGGCCGGTGGCCGCCTATACCGACATCACCAAGATCAGCTACACAATGGACCTGTCGCCCCTGACCGCCTCGGTCAGCGACGCCAAGGTTCAGGGCATCGTCAGCGCCATCGGCGCGGCTCCGGCTCCCGGCGGGAACAAGGCCTTCGATACCTCTCCGGCTTTTTGCCTCTATGATCTTTTGACCAATGCCGCCTATGGCTCCGGCTTCCCCGCCACCCGGGTCGGCGATCTTGGCGATTATGCCCGCTGGTGCCAGGCCATGGGCATCAGCATGTCGGTTTCGCTCGACAAGGCGCAGGAAGCCCGAGCGGTCATTCAGGATTGGCTGAAATTCACCTTGGCCCAGGCCGTCTGGTCGGGAGGCCTGCTGCGGATCGTTCCCTATGCCGACCAGACCCTGACCGGCACCGGCGCCGACGGTTCCAGCATCACCTATACGCCGAACATGACCCCGGTGATGAGCATCGACGACAGCTTGATGCTGATTACCTCGGAGAATACGCCGCCCTTGACGGTGACCCGCAAAGACCCCAGCGACGCCAAGAACCGGGTGACGCTGGAATATGCCGACCGCAGCAACGCCTATAGCAAAACCATCGTCACCGCCGACGCCTTGGCGCATATCGATGCCTATGGCCTGCGGCCCGAGGGCAATGTCACCGCCCATCACTTCACCACCGGAGCGGTGGCGCAGCGGGTCGCGGATCTGTTGGTCAATCGCTATACCAACGTGGTCGCAGCCTATGAATGGCGGATGGGCGCCCTGGCCGCCTTGCTGGAGCCCATGGATATCGTCGCCCTGACCGACGAATTGCAGGGCTTGTCGGAAACCCCGGTCCGCATCATCGAAATCGAGGAAGAAGACGACACCGTCTTTCGCATCACCGCCGAAGCGGTGCCGGGGGCTATCGCGGTGGCGGTCGAGCGTCCCTTGCAACCCAGCCTGGGCTATGCCGCCGATCGGGGTGTCGATCCCGGCGATGTCAATCTGCCGGTGATGTTCGAACCGCCCGAGGCCCTGGCCTCGACCGGGCTGGAGCTGTGGGTCGCTCTTTCCGGCGGCGACGATTGGGGCGGAGCCAATATCTGGGTCTCCGAGGATGGCGCGACCTATGCCCAGATCGGCACCGTTCGGGCCAAGGCGCGGCAAGGCATTCTGAGCGAGGCCTTGCCCAGCGGCTCGGCCAGCGACCAGACCAACGCTCTGGCGGTGAATCTCAGCATGTCGGGGGCGGCCTTGAGCAGCGGCACGGCCCAGGATGCCGCCTCGTTGAATACGCTCTGCTATGTCGATGGCGAACTGCTGGCCTATCAGACGGCGACCCTGACCGACAGTTCCTGCTATCTACTGCGCAACCTCGTGCGTGGGGCTTATGGCTCGACCATCGCCAGCCACGCCGCCGGCAGCCAGTTTGCCCGGCTGGATGGGGCAATTTTCAAATATCCCTTCAAGGCCAGCCAGATCGGTCGGTCGCTGAAGCTGAAATTCACCTCTTTCAATATCTGGGGCGCATCGGAGCAGGATATTTCCGAGGTCCAGGCCTATGACGTCACTGTGATCGGCAGCGCCCTGGCTTACGAACTGCCCGATGTCTCGGGATTGACCACGGCCTATGTCTCGGGGATTGCTCAGCTGGTCTGGAACCCCGTCGCCGACAGCCGGTCCTTCGATTACGAAATCCGGCGCGGTGCCAGCTGGAACAGCGGCGTCGTCGTGACCCGCAGCAGCCAGACCCAGACGCCCTGTCTGGGGGACGGCACCTATTGGGTGGCTGCCCATGTCATGGTGTCCGACAGCTATGACATCTATTCCCCCAACCCCACCAGTGTGGTGGTGACGGGGGCGCAACTGGTCTCCAACGTGGTGGTCAGCCATGACGAGGCGGCCTTGGGCTGGGGCGGTCATTTCGACAATGCCGTGCTGCTGGGTAGTTCCGTGGAACTGGTGGCGGCGGGTGATCTGCTGAATGTGGCCAATGCCAAGCTACTGGACGATGTCCTGTATTACGGCGGCGTGGCGGCATCGGGCAGCTATACCATTCCGTCCTCCCGCCGGATCGATGTGGGGCGTGTCACCACATGCAATGTCGCTGTCAGCGTGAGTGCCCATGGCCGCCCCAGCAGTCAGAATCTGCTGACCATGACGGATCTGATGCCCTTGACCGATGTCTGCGGCATCAATCTGGGGCCCAATGTCTCGGTGACGCCGCAGATTCGCACCTCGGCGGACAGCAGTACCTGGAGCGACTGGAAAAGCTGGGTGGCCGGAGCCTATTCCGGTCGTTATTTCGACTTCCGGGTTCTGCTGGAAAGCGCCGATCCCAGCGTGGTGCCCAGCCTGTCGGGCTTCACCTATCTGGTGGATATGCCGGATCGGGTGGACAGCTTTACCGCTTTGTCGGTTCCGGCCGCCGGGCTTCAGATCAACTTCACCGCCGGCCTGTCCGGCAACCCGGCTGCCGCCTTCATCGGCGGTCCCAACGGCAAGGCCGTTCCCAACGTCCTTGTCACCGTTCTGAATGGTAACGCCGGAGATGTTCCGGTCATCAGCGGCCTGACCAGTTCGGGCTTCTTCGTGCAGGTCTTCAACAACGGCTCGGCCGTGGCCCGCACCGTCAACATCATCGCTCAAGGATATTGACCACCATGACGCAAAATCCTGTGCAGGTGCCCACCGCGGCGCCGCTGTCCGGGCTTACCCTGGTTACGGATGTGAACAACGCCCTGGCCGCGCTTTCCAGCCTGTTCTCGGGCGCGACGGCGCCGACCACCACCAGTCTGGGCTTGTCCTCCCTGGCGGGTGTCCTGTGGCACGACACCGCCAACAATCTGCTGAAACTGCGGAACCAGGCGGATAGCGCCTGGATCACTCTGGGCAGCCTGGACGAGACCAACAATCTCTATTCCCCGGCCATCAAGAACGATGCCAGCCTGCGCCAGAAGAGCGACGGCACCTGGCAGGTCAACGAGACCGTGACCCAGATCGCCGCCACTCCGACCCTGTCGGCCAGCAATCACTTCGGCAATTTCGTCGCCACCGCCGCCATGACCGTTTCCCTGCCGTCTAGCACGGGCCTGTGGAACGGCTACTGCTTCAGCCTGTTGGCTCAGGGCGGTGCGGTCATCTTGAGCCCCGCCAGTGGTGAAAAGATCATCTATGGCAGCTCGGCCGGCACCGCCAGCGCCAATGTCACTGTTTCCCAGGGCTCGTCGGCCTTCGTGGTGACCGACGGCGCCGGCAATTGGTATCTGCTGTTCCAGTTCCAGCAGGTGACGTCTATGTCCGTACCAGTGCGCCAGACGGTGCTGGCCGGCGATGCCTCCAGCAGCGGCACGGCGGCATTCCTGACCACCGGATCGGGGTTGACGCCGGCCTATACCGCCAGCAATCCGCTTTATCTCGCCTTCGCGAACGGCTTCTCCAGCAATGGCGCTTCGGATATGGTCGCCAAGCTGGCGACCGGCGGCAGTACGGTGGCCTGCTCGGCCAATCTGCTGAACTATCTCTATGCCGTTTACAGCAGCGCCACCGCCGTCACCTGGGGAGCGACCCCGGCGCCGGTGCAATATGGGCAAGCCTATAATCAGACGGCGCAGTCCAGCCTGACCTTGAATAATTCCAGCCTGGATGATTTCGGCAACAGCTGGACCAATACGAGCGTCACCTTCACCAGCAGCAGCCCGATGCTGAGCGGCTCTTATATGGGCGTCTTCAACGGCAGCTCGTCCAAGATGTCGTCTGCGTCCTTCACCAGCCTTGGGCCCTTGGGCAATGGCGGATGGTCGATGCGGACTTGGTTCAAGACGCCCGTTAATAACGTCGCCCAGGCGGTGATGTCGGCGGTCAACGCCAGTGGCTATGGCGCCGTGGTCTATCTCACTAATGGTGGCAATATCCTGGTTGATCTGTCATCGACCGGCAGCACCCGCGATATCGCCAATGCGGTTTCGGTGGCCCCCTATGCCGCCAACACGGCCTATTTTGTCGAGCTGACCTATGACCCCGTCGCCGGCAAATATTATCTCTATGTCAACGGAACCGGTTACACGGTGGCCACCAGCACCCTGAAAATCGGCGCCATCTCGACGGTGAGTTTGGGGTATGGCGGCCCGATCTCGGGCGGGTATCTGGGCGGCGGCTCGACGGCTTGGGCCCAGGGCTTCGAGATCCTGCCTTATTGCCAGCATCCTGCCGGCACCAGCTATAGCGTTCCCACCGCTCTGGCCTCGGTGGCGACGGCTGGCTATGCCAGCGACTGGTTCGATACCACCAACATGGCGATGAAGTCGCCCAGCGTGGCCTCGACGGCGGCAGGCAACAATCCGACCTTTACCACCAGCAGCAAACTCTATGTCGGTGAGGCGACTGCCGGAGCCTCGGCCATCAGCAGTGTGGTGAGTTATGCCTTCCAGGGGCAGTACATTGCGCCCTGGGTCAGTACCCTGCCGAGCGCCCAGGTGGCGTTCGCTCATAATTTGGGGGCTTCAGCCTATACGGCCGCTCTGGAGGTGATGAACCTAACGGCCGAAAACGGCTGGCTGCCTGGGGACACCTCGGACGAAGTGCAGGCCAGCTGCGGATCTTATGGTGCTCCTCGCCCCGGAATGAAGAAGAACAGGAATTATCTTTACCTAGCGCCTCCCACGGTCAGCTCGACGGTCTATTGGGGCATCGGCAATCCCTCGACCGGGAGCGTGCCGGGCGTCACCGCGATGACCGTGACCAATTGGGCTTATCGCATTCGCGTCAAACGGAGCTTCTGAACATGGGCTACTTTATCAATGCCGAGATCGGCTATTACGAGGGCGACCAGCTTACTCTGGCCGATATCAAGGTGCCGCAACGTCCGGACATCACCCATGCCTGGTCGGGCACGGCCTGGCAGCCGACCGTCGCCACCAGTAACGGCCCCATCCTGGCGCAAATCGCCGTGCTGGAGTCCTCGGTCTCGGAACGGCGCATCCGTGAAGCCGTGTTGAATATCGATAACGGCTGGCTGAAAAGCCTCAATGACCAGATCGCCGCTCTGCGCGCTCAATTGGCCAAGAGCGGGGGCTGAGATGGGTGCGGAAAGCATTTCCCTCTGGAGCGTGCTGACCGCCGTCATGTTGCCGACTCTGGGGGGCGCCTTCCTGCTGATGTGGTCCCGGCTGGACAAGCATCAGGAGGCGGACGCCACCCACCATGACGATATGTGGGAAGCCATCGGAGAACTTCGGACCGGGCTCCAGCATCATCAGGTCGACAGCGAACGCCGCTTTGTCAAAACGGACGATCTGCGCTCGCTGGAAGAGCGGCTGGATGGGCGGCTGGGCCGTATCGAAGGCAAGCTTGACGCCATCGTCGGGCCTTGCGCGAAAGGAGCCAATTGATGCAGGGCATCGATCCCAAACATCTGCGGACCTATGTCATCCGTCCGGCCCTGGAGGCCATCGGCCTGCAGTCCGAGGCCGCCGAAGAGCTTCTGCTGGGCACCGCCCTGCAGGAAAGCCTGGGTGGCGTCTTCCTGCATCAGGGCAATAACGGCCCGGCCGTGGGGATTTTCCAGATGGAGCCCCGGACCCATGACGATCTTTGGGCCAATTATTTGGCCTATCGTCCGCTGCTGCTGGCCAAGATGCAGTCGCTGCTGATGCCCGGCATGACCAAGCAGGATCAGCTGGCCGGCAATCTGTTCTATGCCGCCGCCATGGCCAGGGTCCTCTATCTGCGGGCGCCTGATCCTTTGCCACAGGCGGGGGACATCGCCGCTCAGGCTGCATTCTACAAGCGCTGGTACAACAGTCCCGGCGGGGCTGCGACCACAGACGCCTATCTCGCCAAATGGAACGCCATCAAGGCCGCCTGACAGATCGTCCGGCGGCTTTTTCTTTGATGAGGAGACACGCAATGGAACATTCGACCACTCTCGATCTGGCCCCGGTGATGAGCATCGCGGTCCAGGGCATCATGGCCGTGCTGGCCGCCACCGCCACCTGGGCCGCGGCTTGGGTCAAGCGCAAGGCCCATATCGACGCCCAGGGGCTGATGGCTCAGCAGCTGGACGTTCTGATGAGCCAGGCCATCAACTTCGCCCAGGGCCATCTGATGACCCTGCTGGGGAATACCGACTTTGCCAAGGTGGAAACCCGCAATACCGCCTTGCAGATCGGCCTATCCTTCCTCTCTAGCCAAGCCCCCGGCCTGCTGAGTGAACTGGGCCTGACCGAGCAGCATGTCTCGGATCTACTGCTGGCCAAGATGGCCAAACTCGACCCGACCCTGGTCCTGCCGGGCACGGTGCCGCTGCCTAGCGTGACGGCGCAGGCGGCGGTATCTGGTTGACAATTCGCCCATGAATTGAAATCTTACCTTGCAGGTAATTGGTGAGCGGTCTGGAGGTGTGTGTTGGCATTAGAGTTGGTGCGAGCAGATTGCACGAATAATCATTTCAAGGCGCTTGAGTCTGAGTGGAAAAGCCAACTGGAGAACATCCCGGATGCAGCCCCTGATAGTTTTGCGCCCTATATGCAGCATGCCAAACAGATTGTGAGCGAGTCTCCAAGTGATCCGCGTTACGCAATTTACGTTTTGATGGATACGGGATCCGGAGATGCCGTCTATCGGGGGCTCGTACATATCAATCACGCATTCCCAAACTCGTCTCAATCAATCCTTCGTATGGTTTGGATGCTTCTGGCCCCAAACTTTGATTATGAGGATCCTGATCCTTTAGAGGTAGGGGCCGTGATGGGAGGATTCCTTTACGGTGCCTTGGAATTATGTAAGAATACGATGCGTTCAAAGAGTTTGAAAATGCACTTGAATGGTGCTATTGACCGCCGGATTGCATCGGGTGTCGTTAGCCATATGCCTCGTGAGGTGCCTGGTGCCCAGGTGGCGTTGCGTGGAAGTTGGCTCCACATCGATAATATCAGCTAGGAGGTGCGAGATGAAATCTGGTGAAGAGCTCAGGGAGGCTATCATCAGGGCTTGCCAACAGGCAGCTTCTGAAGTGGGGGCCGATCTGAAGCAGCTTTCTTGGTTCTATCGCAACAGTCTGATTCAGCGAGAGACGCTCAAAAAAGCTGCATAATGTCGATGCTGATTTGAATATCAGAAGGGGGCCCCCATCGGGGGCCCCCTTCTTCGTTTCTTACAGCTGATCCGGGATCACCGTCATCACCGTGCGCGAGCCCTTGGTGACGGTAACGGCGAGGCCCAAGGCCTGGGGCAGGATGCTTTCGGCGTAGAACCAGGCGGTGGCCAGTTTCGAGAGATAGAAGCCCTGGTCGCCTTCGTTGGCGTCCAGGCGGGCGCGGGCGATCTTGGCGGCGCGGGCCATCTGATAGCCGCCCAGGACGCAACCCATCAGGCGCAGCAGCGGTACGGCGGCGGCGGCGGGCTGGCGGGGGTCGCGCACCGCGGCGCCCAACAGCCATTCCACCGAGCGCAGAGCCGCCTCGACAGCCGAAGCCAGTTCGGTGCCGATGCCGTTCAGGAATTCGTCGGTCTTGCCCGAGAGTTCCGCCGCCAGAGCCGCCGCATCGGCCAGGATGGCGCGGGCGGTGGCTCCCTGGTCGCGCAGGATCTTGCGGTTGACCAGATCATTGGCCTGAATGGCGGTGGTGCCTTCGTAAATGGTGGTGATGCGGGCGTCGCGCAAATGCTGGCAAGAGCCGGTTTCCTCGACATAGCCCATGCCGCCATGCACCTGTACGCCCAGATAGGCGACTTCGTTGCCGATCTCGGTGCACCAGCCCTTGACGATGGGGTTGAGGAATTCCGCTTCGCGCTTGGCCTGTTCGCGGGCCTCCTCGGTCGGGGCGGCGTGGGCCTTGTCCAGCAGGCCGGCGGCGATATAGGCGATGGCGCGCATGGCCTCGATCTGCGACTTCATGGTCATCAGCATGCGGCGCACATCCGGGTGGTCGACGATGCCGCCCTTCTGCTCGCAGCCGATGGCCTTGCCCTGGATGCGGTCCTTGGCATAGGCGCGGGCCTGCTGATAGGAGCGCTCGGCGATACCCAGCCCCTGAATGCCGACATTCAGGCGAGCGTGGTTCATCATCACGAACATATATTCCAGGCCGCGATTTTCCTCGCCCACCAAAGTGCCGATGGCCCCGCCATGGTCGCCGAAGGACATCACGGCGGTGGGGCTGGCATGGATGCCCATCTTATGTTCCAGCGACACCGCATGGACGTCGTTGCGCTCGCCCAGGCTGCCGTCTTCCTTGACCAGGAACTTCGGCACGATGAACAGCGAGATTCCCTTGATGCCGGGAGGCGCGTCGGGGGTGCGGGCCAGCACCAGATGGATGATGTTCTCGGTCAGCTCTTGATCACCATAGGTGATGAAGATCTTCTGGCCGCTGATCAGATAGTGGTCGCCGTTCTTCACCGCCTTGGTGCGGATGGCGCCCAGGTCGGAGCCGGCCGAGGACTCGGTCAGGTTCATGGTGCCAGCCCATTCGCCCGAGACCAGCTTGGGCAGATAGATGGCCTTCTGCTCTTCGGAAGCGCAGTCGATCAGGGCATTGGCCGCACCCTGGGTCAGCATCGGGCAGAGGGCAAAGGCCATGTTGGCGGCCTGCCACATTTCCGAGACGGCGGCATTGACCATGCCGGGCAGCCCCATGCCGCCCCATTCGGGGGCATAGGGCAGGCCGAGCCAAGTGCCTTCGACCAGGGTCTTCAGGGCCGCGTCCCAGCCGTCGGCGGTCTGAACCTTGCCATCCACCAGCTTGGCGCCCTGGCGGTCGCCGGGCTGATTGAGGGGAGCCAGAACTTCCTCGGCGATCCGCCCGGCTTCTTCCAGCACGCTGGCGACCAGCTCGGGCGAGGCTTCTTCGTAGCCCGGCAGCGCCGCGATGCCGTCCAGGTCGGCGAGATCGCGCAGCACGAATTCCATGTCACGAATAGGAGGAAGATAGGCGGTCATGATGAGGACGCTCCAATTTTTCGGAGAGATTGGCCTTGCGGCGGAAAGACGGCCCGCCCCATCGGGAGCGAGGCGGGCCGGTTCACGGTTTTATTGACCCAGTTCCTTGGCGGCTTTGCGCAGCTCGAACTTCTGGATCTTGCCGGTCGAGGTCTTGGGCAGGGAGCCAAAGACGATGTTCTTCGGCACCTTGTAATGCGCTAGATGCTCGCGGCACCAAGCGATGACTTCATCCTTGCTCACTTTGGCATTGGGCTTCACGGTCACGAAGGCGCAAGGCGTCTCGCCCCACTTCGGATCGGGACGGGCCACCACGGCGGCTTCGAGAATGGCGGGGTGGCGGTAAAGGACGTCCTCGACCTCGAGGCTCGAGATATTCTCGCCGCCCGAGATGATGATGTCCTTCGAACGGTCCTTGATCTCGATATAGCCGTCCTCATGCCAGACAGCCAAATCGCCGGTATGGAACCAGCCGCCGCGGAAGCTTTCCTCGGTGGCACCGGGGTTCTTGAGATAGCCCTTCATGACGTTGTTGCCGCGCATGAAGATCTCGCCCATGGACTCGCCATCCTTGGGCATCGGCGTCATATCGATGGGGTCGGCCACCATGGCGCCTTCCATGATCGGGCCGCGCACGCCCTGGCGGGCCTTGATGCGGGCCTTGTCCTCGATGGGCAGGTCGTCCCACTTCTCGTGCCAGGCGCAGAAGATGGTCGGGCCATAGACCTCGGTCAGGCCATAGACATGGGTCACCTGCACGCCCATGCGCTCCATGCCTTCGATGATGGCGGCGGGCGGAGCGGCGCCGGCGGTCATCACCTCGAGCTTGTGGTCGATGCCGGTCTTCATTTCGTCCGGGGCGTTGACGATCATGTTGAGGATGATCGGCGCACCGCAGAAATGGCTGACCTTCTCGGACTTGATCAGCTCCATGATGTTTTCCAGACGCACCGAGCGCAGGCAGACGCTGGTGCCGGCATTGATGGCCAGGGTCCAGGGGAAGCACCAGCCGTTGCAGTGGAACATCGGCAGCGTCCACAGATAGGTCGGCTTCAGCGGCATGCCCCAGCGCAGGATATTGTCGATGGCGTTCAGATAAGCGCCACGGTGGCTGTAGACCACGCCCTTGGGATTGCCGGTGGTGCCCGAGGTGTAGTTCAGCGCGATCGAGCGCCATTCATCTTCGGGCAGGGCCCAGACGAATTCGGGATCGCCCTCGGCCAGGAAGGCCTCGTAATCCAGTTCGCCCACCAGCTCGCCGCCCTCATAGCTGGGGTCGTCGATATCGATGACCAGCGGCGGATTGGCCATTTCGGCCAGGGCCGGCTTGACCACCTTGGAGAATTCCCGGTCGGTGATCAGGACCTTCGCCTCGGCATGCTCCAAGATGAACTTGATGCTGGCCGCGTCCAGGCGGGTGTTGATGGCGTTCAGAACCGCACCCGCCATGGGGATGCCGTAATGGGCCTCGAACAGTTCGGGCGTGTTGGTCGCCATGATCGAGACGGTGTCGCCGATGCCGATGCCGCGCTTGCTCAGGGCCGAGGCGAAACGGCGGCAGCGGGCATAGGTTTCCGCCCAGTTGCGTCGCACCGCGCCATAGACCACCGCCAGCTGGTCGGGATAGACCGAAGCGGCGCGCTCCATGTAGGACAAGGGGGACAGGGCGACGTAATTGGCGGCGTTCTTGTCGAGATTGGTCTCGTAGGGATTGCTGTTGGCAGCAGTGGCCATTGTTGGTTTCCTCCCGATTTTTTATGGCCGCTAGATTAGCAGAGACTGTCAGAACTGTCTCAGGGAACCTGGGGAGGGCTCCCTTGCGTCAGGCTGGGAGCCGGCGTGAATTCACGTCGCTGTCATGAAGTCTCGCAAATTTATCGCAAATTCCGCTCTATCGCTTGAATGACAAGATCAGCGGGGATAGTTTCGCCTATTGGGACAAGCTGGGAAAATGTGTGCGACATGGAGAACATTCTCGAGCCAATCGAGGACACGGACATGGATTCCATGTTCATCCTGCCTTTGCACATTCTGCCACTGAAAACCCCATCCTTGATGAAAGCCCGCCTGGTGAAAAATGCCAGGCTGCTGAGTATGGTCGAGCTGTTCCATGACGAGCAGGCCGGCTCGGGTCAGGTGGCGATCGACGCGCTGCCCGCCATCTGCAATTGGCCGGCGGGCGAGCTGCATCCCGATCTGATCATGCTGCGCAAGCTGGCCCTGATCCCCAGCTATGACGTCTATTCCCTGCGCATCTGCCTGCGCGAACTCGACATCCATGTGAATGATCATGAAAGCCTGCGCCTGAGCCCGGAAAAGGCCAAGGAGCTGGAGCGCTATATGATCATGTTCACCCGTCCGCTGACCAAGATGATCTATGGCGACGATGCGGCCGGTGTGGAATCCTATGACGATCTGCTGCGCATGTTCCGCGATCCCGATGTCGAGAAGGCCCGCGAACGCCTGACCACCATGGCCAAGACCTTGTCCATCGATGTCATGGAGGTGCCGCGCTTCCTCGAGAATTACGGCGACACCTTCATGTCGCTGTCCTATTACCGCCATTGCCTGGAGCGGTTGGGGCCCTATTTCTCGGCGGCGCTGGAATCCCTGATCCCGATCCGCAAGCATTTCCAGTTGAAGCAGAACGTCAATTTAATGCGCACCTGCAACCTGATCGAGGAAGTCATCAATTCGGTGACGGCCAGCATCACCGGGCGGCTGGAAGTGTTCGAGAAGCGCAGCAAGCAGATGTGGGACAACATCAGCCAGGAAGAATTCCGCAATGTCCGCCAGATGGTCGAACGCCAGCATCTGACCATCGGCGCCGCTCTGTGCGGCCTGACGGTGAAGATGAACGCCTTTGCCCGCGCCTTCCCCCATACCCGCGCCGGTGGGCCGATGAAGCGTGCCGACTTCATGGTCACCGAAATGATGCAGGGTATCGAAGTGATCCGTGACGCCGAGAAGCGATTCGGCGGTTAAGCCGATGGTTATGAAAAAAGGCGCCGTCCTGGTGGGCGGCGCCTTTTTTGTTTGTAGTAGCCGAGCCTAGGTGTCCAGGAAGCTGCGCAGCTTGCGGCTGCGGCTGGGATGCTTCAGCTTGCGCAGGGCCTTGGCTTCGATCTGGCGGATACGTTCGCGGGTCACGCTGAACTGCTGGCCGACTTCTTCCAAGGTGTGGTCGGTGTTCATGCCGATACCGAAGCGCATGCGCAGCACACGCTCTTCACGCGGGGTCAGGCTGGCCAGGACGCGGGTGGTGGTCTCGCGCAGGTTGGCCTGAATGGCGGCATCCAGCGGCAGCACCGCGTTCTTGTCCTCGATGAAGTCGCCCAGATGGCTGTCTTCCTCGTCACCGATGGGGGTTTCGAGGGAGATCGGCTCCTTGGCGATCTTGAGGACCTTGCGGACCTTTTCCAGCGGCATGGACAGCTTTTCCGCCAGCTCTTCCGGGGTCGGCTCGCGGCCGATCTCGTGCAGCATCTGACGGCTGGTGCGGACCAGCTTGTTGATGGTCTCGATCATATGCACGGGGATACGGATGGTGCGGGCCTGATCCGCGATCGAGCGGGTGATGGCCTGACGAATCCACCAGGTGGCATAGGTCGAGAACTTGTAACCACGGCGATATTCGAACTTATCGACGGCCTTCATCAGGCCGATATTGCCTTCCTGGATCAGGTCGAGGAACTGCAGGCCGCGGTTGGTGTACTTCTTGGCGATGGAGATCACGAGACGCAGATTGGCCTCGATCATCTCCTTCTTGGCCTTGCTGGCCTCGCGCTCGCCCTTCTGCACCGTCGAGACGATGCGGCGATATTCCGAGATCGGCAGACCGACTTCCTGGGAGACTTCGGAAATCTGGCCACGGATGTTGCTGACGTCGCCGATATGCTTGACCGAGAAGTCCTTCCAGCCCTTGCCGGGACGCTCGGACACGCGCTCGAGCCAAGTGGGGTCCAGCTCGCTGCCGAAATAGCTGTCCAGGAAGTCCTGGCGCTTGATCTTGCAGGACTCGGCCAGACGCAGCAGACGGCCTTCATGGCTGATCAGCTTGCGGTTCAGCTCGTTCATATGATCGACCAGCTGCTCGATGCGGGCGTTGTTCAGATGAACGCCTTCCATCAGTGTGACCAGTTCGGCCTTCAGCTTGTCGTACTTCTTCTCGGTGGTGGGCGCGACCTTTTCACCCTTCTGCAGGGCGGCCAGGCGCTGTTCCTGGACCTTCTGCATCTTGGTGTAGGTGGCGGCGATGTTCTCGAAGGTCTCGATGACCTGCGGGCGCAGCTCTTCTTCCATGGCGGCAAGAGAGATGCTGTTGTCCTCGCCTTCGCCTTCGCCCTCGGTCTCGCCTTCCTCGGCGGGAGCGCCCTCGGGGTTCTCTTCGTCGCCTTCGGCGCGTTCCTTGGGCTCTTCCTCGGCCTCTTCCTCGCGGGGGGCGCCGGGGGAGATCTGAACCTCGGGCGGGCCCGCTTCCAGCTCTTCCTCGGACAGCTCTGCGCCGGGGCTGCCATAGGTGGCGTCCAGGTCGATGATGTCGCGCAGCAGCATCTTGCCCTCGATCAGGGCGTCATGCCATTCCAGCACGGCGCGGATCGTCATCGGGCTTTCGCAGATGCCGCCGATCATCATCTCGCGGCCGGCCTCGATGCGCTTGGCGATGGCGATTTCGCCTTCGCGCGACAGCAGCTCGACAGACCCCATTTCGCGCAGATACATGCGCACAGGGTCGTCGGTGCGGCCGAGGTCTTCCTCGTCGACATTGCCCGAGGTAACCGATTCGCTTTCGCCGCTCAGTTCCTCTTCGTTGGTCTGATTGTCTTCGCCTTCTTCGTTCTCGACCAGATTGATGCCCATCTCGGACAGCATGGACATGGTGTCCTCGATCTGCTCGGAGGACACTTCGTCGGGCGGAAGGGCGGAATTCAGCTCGTCATAGGTGATGTAGCCGCGCTCTTTGCCGCGCGCGACCATCTTCTTGACGGCGATGCCCATGGTATCGAGCAGCGGGCCGTCGAGAGTCTCCTCCTGGCTTTCAGAAACGTCAGCCGTATTCGTCGCTTTGCTAGCCATTCAGTCTCCGCTCCCACCAGCGGCACCCATCCCTGGGGCACCTTGTCTGGCGATGATGTTTAACCTTCCGTACCTTCGTCCTTGGCTCGGACGAGGGCAGTCAGCCGTTCAACGCGATCCAGGGTTAGATCGGTCGCTAAATCCTGTTCGGCTTGTCTTTGATCAGCCGAAAGCTCTCTCAGCATGTAGAGCTTGTAAGTGTGCTCCCACCCGGTCCGGGTTTCTTCCATGGGCGCGTCGGGGCGGACAAAAGCCGCTGGCAGTTGGGACGTGGCATCGAGAAGGCCATCCAATATCTGCGCTAAGCCGCAGGACCGTAGGTAATGCTGCGCCCCCTCGGAATCAAGGCGGACCCAGCCATTGAGGTGCTTTAAGGCTTCCTGGCGAAGCTTGTCAAGGCCGGAATCGGTGAAGTGCAGATTGCCGAGGTGCTCGGCGACCTCTTCCAGCAGCGGCGGATGGTGAATTACCGCCGTCATCAACAGCCGTTCCTGGCCCAGCCAGGCGGGGGCTGGATTGAGGTTCGGGCGGTTGTTCACCAGGACCCGGCCAGAGTAATCGCGCACCGTATAGCTGCGGGCCTTGGCCTTGACCGGAGGCATGCCGGGACGCGCCGGGGCGCCGCTGCGGAACTGGGGTGTGAAGCTTTGCCGCGAGGCTTGACGCTGAGCCCGTTGGGCGTCGCGGGCGCGTTGGATGAAGTCGAAGACGTAATCCTTGCGCAGCCCTTCGTCCTTGATGGTCTCGAAGAAATGCCAGATTTCCTTTTCCAGGCCCTGGCGTTGCTCCGGGGTGGCGATCGGGTGGCTGGCAAAGTGGGTGCGCCAGAGCATGTCCGACAGCGGCTCGGCGCGTTCGAGCACGGCTTGCATGGCGGCGGGGCCTTGCTGGCGGATCAGGCTGTCGGGATCTTCCGGGGCGGGGACCACGGCGAAGCGCAGGGACTTGCCCGGCTTCAGGACCGTCAAGGCCCGCTCGGCGGCGCGAGACGCCGCCCGCTGTCCGGCGGCGTCGCCATCCAGGCAGACGATGGGATCGTCGACCATGGTCCAGAGCACTTCGATCTGCTGCTCGGTCAGCGCCGTTCCCAGCGGCGCCACCGCCTGGGCGAAGCCGGCCCGATGCAAGGCGATGACATCCATATAGCCTTCGCAGAGCACGAAGGTGCCGACCTTGATAGCATGTTCCCGCGCATGGGCCAGACCATAGAGAACGCTGCCCTTATGGAAGAGCGGGGTGTCGGGCGAATTCAGATATTTCGGCTGGCCATCCCCCAGGATGCGGGCGCCAAAGGCGATGACGCGGCCCCGGCGGTCGGTGATGGGAAACATCACGCGGCCCCGGAACATGTCGAAGCTGTCGCCGCCGTTGTCGGGCTTCTTCAGCAGTCCGGCCTCGATGCCTTGCGTTTCGCTGACCCCGGCGGCTTTCAGGACCGCCTTCAGCGCCGTGCGGCTGTCGGGGGAATAGCCCAGGCGGAAGCGGGCGATGGTGTTTTCATCCAGTCCGCGCCCGCGCAGGTAATCGAGACCCGTATGGCCGGCAGGGCCGCGCAGTTCCTTTTCAAAGAAGGCGCAGGCGACTTCCATGGCGTCATAGAGCGAGGCGGCGCGTTTGGCTCTCTCCCGCTCTTCGGGGGCTTGCACGGGGACTTCGATCCCAGCTTCGCCAGCCAGTTTTTCGACCGCCTCGGGGAAGCTGAGATGATGGGTCTGCATCTCGAAGGTGATGACGTCGCCATGCGCCCCACAGCCGAAGCAGTGATAAAAGCCCTTCTCTTCATTCACCGTGAAGCTGGGGCTTTTTTCATTATGGAAAGGGCAGAGGCCGGAATGCTCGCGGCCCTTCTTGATCAGCCGTACCCGTCGCCCGATCACTGTCGCCAAGGACAGGCGGGCACGCAGCTCGTCAAGAAAGGAGGGCGAGAAGGCCATGCGACCGACCGATCCCTAAAACGGAGGAGCGGTCTTAGACCAACTGGGCCTTGACCGTGGCGCTGGCCTTGGTGAAGTCCATCTGGCCGGCATAGCGCTCTTTCAGCGCCGCCATGGTGCGGCCCATATCCTTCAGGCCGGCGGCGCCGATTTCAGCGATGATGGTCTTGACCGCTTCGGCCACTTCCGCCTCGGAGAACTGTTGGGGCAGGAAGGTTTCGATGATGGCGATCTCTTCGGCTTCCTGCTGGGCCAGCTCCAGGCGGCCGCCCTGCTCATAAAGCGAGATGCTTTCACGGCGCTGCTTCATCATCGACTGCAGCATCGACAGGATTTCGTCCTCGGGGATGCCGTCCATGACATTGCGCGAGCGGGCAGCGATGTCGCGGTCCTTCAGCGCCGCCAGGATCAGGCGGACGGTGGACACCTTGCGCGCATCTTTCGACAAAAGCGCAGTCTTCAATGCTTCGCTGAGACGCAGGCGCAGACTCACGGCCGTCAACTCCCCCAAATTTATCGTAAGCTTCGGAGCCTACAGCAAAGCGGTAACAAAAGCAAATTTATAACGCGTTGAATTATAATGATATTTTAAAAATCATAGAGTCCTTGACGTGGCCGCTGGATTTGAATATCTACACGCAAATTTGCCTGCGCTACACGAGCCTCTGACAAGGGCTCTGCGAGGCAAGCCGAAATTCTGACGGCTTGCCTCCGTTTTCGTGCGCGGACGCCACATTGACGGTCAAGGAACCCTTTATGACTCAGCAGCCGCCCGCTTCCACCAGCTTCAGCCCGCGTCCTCCGGGAGCGACCGCCGCCCTGGTTTTGGGGGATGGAACCGTGCTGTGGGGCAAGGGCATCGGCGCCGCTACCGCCAAGGTCGGCGAAGTGGTGTTCAACACCTCGATGACCGGCTATCAGGAAGTGCTGACCGATCCCAGCTATGCCGGTCAGGTCATCACCTTCACCTTCCCGCATATCGGCAATGTCGGCACCAATCTGGAAGATGTGGAAAGCATCACTCCGGCGGCTCGTGGCCTGATCATCCGCGCCGATATCACCGAACCCTCCAACTGGCGTAATGCCAAGCATCTGGATGCCTGGCTGAAGTCGGCGGGCATTCCCGGTATTGCCGGCATCGACACCCGCGCCCTGACGCGCCGCATCCGCGAACAGGGGGCTCCCAACGGCGTCATCGTCCATGCGCCCGACGGCGAGTTCGATCTGCCCAAGCTGCAGGCCATGGCCGCCGGCTGGCCGGGTCTGGAAGGCATGGATCTGGCCAAGGACGTCACCTGCGCCCAGACCTATTCCTGGGAACAGACCCTGTGGGCCCGCGGCAAGGGCTATGGCACGCTGACCGACGCCCGCCATCATGTGGTCGCCATCGACTTCGGCGCCAAGCACAACATCCTGCGCTGCCTTGCCGCCGAGGGCTGCAAGGTCACGGTGCTGCCCGCCAGCGCCACCGCCGACGAGGTTCTGGCCCAGAAGCCCGACGGCGTGTTCCTCTCCAACGGCCCTGGCGATCCGGCGGCGACCGGCGCTTATGCCGTGCCGATGATCCAGGGCGTGCTGAAGAGCGGCCTGCCGCTGTTCGGCATCTGCCTCGGCCATCAGATGCTGGCCCTGGCGCTGGGCGGCAAGACCCGCAAGATGGAAACCGGCCATCGCGGCGCCAACCATCCCGTCAAGGACCTGACCACCGGCAAGGTCGAGATCACCAGCCAGAACCACGGCTTCGCGGTGATCGAAGACAGCCTGCCCGCCGGCGTCAAGGTCACCCACCGCTCGCTGTTCGACGGCTCGGTGGAAGGTCTGGCGGTGGACGGCAAGCCGGTCTTCTCGGTGCAGTACCACCCTGAAGCCAGCCCCGGCCCGCAGGACAGCCACTATCTGTTCCGTCGTTTCGTCGAATTGATGGAGAAATAGGGCGCGCCCGCTCGACGCCCATTCTCCTCCCCTGAATAAGATATCTAGGACGGCCCTAAGCCCATGCCCAAACGTACAGACATCAAGTCCATCCTCATCATCGGCGCCGGCCCGATCGTCATCGGTCAGGCTTGCGAATTCGACTATTCGGGCGTGCAGGCCTGTAAGGCGCTGAAGGAAGAGGGCTACCGGGTCATCCTGGTGAACTCGAACCCGGCCACCATCATGACCGACCCCGGTCTGGCCGACGCCACCTATATCGAGCCGATCACCCCGGACATCGTCACCAAGATCATCGAGAAGGAGCGTCCCGACGCTCTGCTGCCGACCATGGGCGGTCAGACGGCGCTGAACACCGCCATGGCGCTGGCTGATCAGGGCGTGCTCGAGAAGTATGGCGTCGAGATGATCGCCGCCAAGCGCGAAGTCATCGCCAAGGCCGAGGATCGTCTGCTGTTCCGCGACGCCATGGACAAGATCGGCCTGGAAAGCCCACGCTCGCACATGGTCAAGTCGCTGCCCGAGGCCCGCGAGGCGATGGCCTTCGTTGGCTTGCCCGCCATCATCCGTCCCAGCTTCACCCTGGCCGGCACCGGCGGCGGCATCGCCTATAATGTCGAAGAGTTCGAACAGATCGTCGGCGGTGGTTTGGCTGCTAGCCCGGTGCATGAGGTTCTGGTGGAAGAATCCGTGCTGGGCTGGAAGGAATATGAGATGGAGGTCGTTCGTGACAAGAACGACAACTGCATCATCATCTGCTCGATCGAGAACATCGATCCCATGGGCGTGCATACCGGCGACTCCATCACCGTCGCTCCGGCCCTGACCCTGACCGACAAGGAATATCAGATCATGCGCGACGCCAGCTTGGCGGTCCTGCGCGAGATCGGCGTCGATACCGGCGGTTCCAACGTCCAGTTCGCGGTCAATCCGGCCGACGGCCGCATGACCGTCATCGAGATGAACCCCCGCGTGTCGCGCTCGTCGGCCCTGGCCTCCAAGGCCACCGGCTTCCCCATCGCCAAGGTGGCCGCCAAGCTGGCGGTGGGCTACACCCTGGACGAGCTGCTGAACGATATCACCGGCGTCACGCCGGCTTCGTTCGAGCCGACCATCGATTACGTGGTCACCAAGATTCCGCGCTTCACCTTCGAGAAGTTCCCCGGCGCCGACCCGATGCTGACCACCAGCATGAAGTCGGTGGGCGAAGCCATGAGCATTGGCCGCAATCTGCAGGAAAGCCTGCAGAAGGGCCTGCGCTCCATGGAGACCGGTCTGACCGGCCTCAATGAAGTGGAGATCCCCGGTGCCGACGGCGGCAAGAACAAGGCGGCGGTCAAGGCCGTGCTGTCTCAGCCCCGCGCCGATCGCCTGCTGGTGATCGCCCAGGCCTTCCGCTATGGCCTGACCATCGAGGAAGTGCATGCCAGCTGCTTCTACGACCCCTGGTTCCTGGAGCAGATCAAGGCCATCGTCGACGAAGAAGCCGTCATCCGCGCCAAGGGTCTGCCCATCGATGCTCCCGGTATGCTGCGGGTCAAGAAGATGGGCTTCTCGGACGAGCGTTTGAGCGAGTTGTCGGGCAAGACCATCGTCGAGACCGCCTTCCGCCGCGAAGTGCTGAACGTGCATCCGGTGTTCAAGCGCATCGATACCTGCGCCGGCGAGTTCCCCTCGAAGACGCCTTACATGTACAGCTGCTACGAGGGTGACGGTATCCAGCCGGGCGACTGCGAGTCCGATCCCACAGATATGGACAAGGTCATCATCCTGGGCGGCGGTCCGAACCGTATCGGCCAGGGCATCGAGTTCGACTATTGCTGCGTCCACGCTGCCTATGCTCTGTCCGAGGCTGGCAAAGAGACCATCATGGTCAACTGCAACCCCGAGACCGTCTCCACCGACTATGACACCTCGGACCGCCTCTATTTCGAGCCGCTGACCGCCGAGACGGTTATCGAGCTGGTGCGCCGCGAACAAAGCAAGGGCCGGGTGCTGGGCTGCATCGTGCAGTTCGGCGGCCAGACCCCGCTGAAGCTGGCGGCGGCGCTGGAAAAGGCCAATATTCCGATCCTGGGCACCAGCCCCGACGCCATCGATCTGGCCGAGGACCGCGAACGCTTCCAGCGCCTGCTGCAGGACCTGAAGCTGCGTCAGCCCGAGAACGGCACCGCCCTGACTCTGGACGATGCCAAGGCCGTGGCTGATCGCATCGGCTATCCGGTGGTGATCCGTCCGTCTTATGTGCTGGGTGGCCGCGCCATGCGGATCGTCCATGATTACGAAGGTCTGGAGCGTTATATGAAGGACGCGGTGCTGGTCACCGGCAAAAATCCCGTCCTGATCGACCGCTACCTCTCCGATGCCACCGAGGTGGATGTGGACTGCCTGGCCGATGGCAAGGATGTCTATGTCGCGGGGATCATGGAGCATATCGAAGAGGCCGGCATTCACTCCGGCGACTCGGCCTGCTCGCTGCCGCCTTATACCCTGTCGGCCGAGGTGATCGCCGAGATCAAGCGCCAGACCACCAGCATGGCCAAGGCCCTGAACGTGGTCGGCCTGATGAACGTGCAGTTCGCGGTCAAGGATGACGGCGCTATCTATGTGCTGGAAGTCAATCCGCGCGCCAGCCGCACGGTGCCCTTCGTGGCCAAGGCCACCGGCATTCCGATTGCCAAGATCGCGTCTCGCATCATGGCCGGTGAAAGCCTGGCCTCGTTCAAGCTGGAAGAGAAGCCCTTGAAGCATGTGGCGGTGAAGGAAGCCGTGTTCCCCTTCGCCCGCTTCCCCGGCGTCGACATTCTGTTGGGCCCGGAGATGAAGTCCACCGGCGAGGTCATGGGCCTGGATACCGACTTCCCCCATGCCTTCGCCAAGTCTCAGCTGGCCTCGGGCACCCGCCTGCCGACCGAAGGCACCGCCTTCCTGTCGGTGCGCGATGGCGACAAGAAGGCCATTGCCGAAGTGGCCAAGGGCTTGATCAAGCAGGGCTTTAAGATTACGGCTACTTCGGGCACGGGCGCCTTCCTGCGCGAGCAGGGAATCGAGGTTGCCATCGTCAATAAGGTGCAGGACGGTCGTCCGCATTGCGTCGATGCCATGTTGTCGGGTCAGGTTCAGCTGGTGGTCAACACCACCGAGGGCGCTCAGGCGGTCTCGGACAGCTTCTCGATCCGTCGGACGGCGCTGACCCATAACATCGCCCATTATACGACGATCGCCGGGGCCTATGCCGCCGTCGACGCCATTGCCGCCCTGCGCGGTGGGGCGTTGGATGTGGCGCCCTTGCAGTCCTATTTCGAATCCGCGTTCTAAGAGGAAGTTCGGATGGAACGGATCCCGATGACCCCGGCGGGTCTGGTTGTGTTGGAAGACGAGCTGCGGCAGCTGAAGACGGTGGAACGCTCCGCCGTCATCCGCGCCATTGCCGAGGCCCGCGAACATGGCGACCTGTCGGAAAATGCCGAATATTCTGCCGCCCGCGAGCGTCAGAGCTTTATCGAAGGCCGCATCACCGAGCTGGAAGACATCATCAGCCGTGCTCAGGTGATCGACGCGACTTCGTTGAGCGGCGATACGGTTCGCTTCGGCGCCACCGTGACCCTGGCCGACGAGGATAGCGACGAAGAAGTGGTCTATCAGATCGTCGGTGCTCACGAAGGCGACATTAAGTCGGGCCGTCTGTCGGTGCATGCGCCGCTGGCCCGCGCTCTGATCGGCAAGACCTTGGGTGATACCGTCGAGGTGACGACCCCTGGCGGCTCCAAGAGCTATGAAGTGGTCGACGTCCGCTTCGTCTAGGCTTCTGCCCTTTTCAAAAAGCCCCCAGGTGATGAGTCTGGGGGCTTTTTTTGTTTGTGGGACCAGCTGTCACTGAGGCTGGCATGAAAAAAGGAGGGCGGTCGTCGCGTCCCGCCCTCCTTGCCCTGCCCCCAGGGTTTTGGGTCTGTAGGGTTAACCCTTGACCAAGCTGCCCAGGATCGACTCGATGAGGTCTAGCCCCTCATTGAGCACGGCGTCCGAAACGGTCAGCGGCGGCAGGAAGCGGATGACATTGCCGTAAACGCCGCAGGACAGCAGGATCAGTCCGGCATCGGCGGCCTTGCTCACCAGGGCCTTGGTGATGTCGGCGTCGGGCGTATGGGCGGCGGCGTCCTTGACCAGCTCGACCGCGACCATGGCGCCCATGGAGCGGATGTCGCCGATGCAAGGCAGGTTCAGCTTGGCGAAGCGGTCGCGGATGATCTTGCCGATCTCCTTGGCGCGGTCGCACAGCTTTTCTTCTTCGATCACATCCAGCACCGCCAGAGCGGCGGCGCAGGCCAGGGGCGAGCCGGCATAGGTGCCGCCCAGCCCGCCAGGGGCCGGAGCATCCATGATCGCGGCCTTGCCGATGACGCCCGAGATGGGGAAGCCACCGCCCAGAGACTTGGCGACGGTGATCATGTCGGGGGCAATGCCCGACTGCTCGATGGCGAAGACGGTGCCGGTGCGGCCGAAGCCGGTCTGCACTTCATCGACGATCAGCAGAATGCCGTTATCGTCGCAAATCTGGCGCAGCGACTTGAAGAAGGACGGGGTGACGGGGTTGAAGCCGCCTTCGCCCTGCACCGGTTCGATGATGATGGCGGCGACACGGGCCGGGTCGATATCGGCCTTGAACAGGGTGGTCAGGGCGGCCAGCGACTGTTCCTCGGTGACGCCGTGATAAGTGTCGGGGAACGGCACATGATAGACCTCGCCCGGCAGCGGCGCGAAGCCGACCTTATAGGGCACCACCTTGCCGGTCAGGGCCATGGTCATCATGGTGCGGCCATGGAACCCGCCCGAGAAAGCGATGATGCCGGGGCGGTTGGTGGCGGCGCGGGCGATCTTGACGGCGTTCTCGACGGCTTCGGCGCCGGTGGTCAAGAAGATGGTCTTCTTGTCGCCGGGGATCGGAGCCAGCGCGTTCAGGCGCTCGGCCAGCTGGATATAGTTCTCATAGGGCGTGACCTGCACGCAGACATGGGAAAAGGCATCCAACTGGGCCTTTACCGCCTCGATCACCTTGGGGTGGCGGTGGCCGGTGCCGACCACGGCGATGCCGCTGGCGAAGTCGATGTAACGCTTGCCTTCCACATCCCAGATTTCAGAATTCTCGGCGCGGGCGGCGAACACCGGCAGCATGGTGGACACGCCACGGGGAACGGCGGCGACGCGGCGGGACTGAAGGTCGGAATTGCTGCTCATGCTTGATCACTCCTTGTTGTTTCCCCCCCCCCTCTCCCGCCTACGGGAGAGGGGGACGTTGATTAGCGGTCCACACCGCCCAGGCAGACATATTTGGCCTCGATGAAGTCCTCGATGCCGTATTTCGAGCCTTCGCGGCCAATGCCCGACTGCTTGATGCCGCCAAAGGGGGCGACCTCGTTGGAGATCAGGCCTTCGTTCACGCCGACCATGCCATAATCCAGCTTTTCCATGACGCGGACGATGCGGCCGATGTCGCGGCTGTAGAAATAGGCGGCCAGACCGAACTCGGTGTCGTTGGCCATCTGCACGGCCTGCTCTTCGGTCTCGAAGCGGAACAGCGGTGCCAGGGGGCCAAAGGTCTCCTCGCGGGCGACCGCCATATCGGGGGTGACCTCGGTCAGCACGGTCGGCTCGAAGAAGGTGCCGCCCAGGGCATGGCGCTTGCCGCCCACCTGAAGCTTGGCGCCCTTGGTGATGGCGTCGGCCACATGGCGTTCGACTTTTTCAACAGCCTCGGCATTGATCAGCGGGCCCTGGGTCGAGCCGTCGGTGAAGCCGGGAGCCACCTTCAGGCCCTTGACTGCCTCGACCAGCTTGGCGGCGAAGGCATCATAGACGCCCGACTGCACCAGGAAGCGGTTGGTGCAGACGCAGGTCTGGCCGGCATTGCGATATTTCGAGGCCAGAGCCCCAGCCACCGCCGCATCCAGATCGGCATCGTTGAAGACGATGAAGGGCGCGTTGCCGCCCAGCTCCAGGCTGACCTTCTTGACGGTATCGGCGGCCTGACGCATCAGCAGCTTGCCGATCTCGGTCGAGCCGGTGAAGGAGATCTTGCGCACCACCGGGCTGGCCATCCAGACATTGCCGATGGCGGCGGGATTGCTGCCGGGAACGATGTTGATGACGCCCTTGGGGAAGCCGGCCCGCTCGGCCAGCACCGCCAGCGCCAGCGCCGACAAAGGCGTGTCCTCGGCGGGCTTGACCACCACGGTGCAGCCCGCCGCCAGGGCCGGAGCCACCTTGCGGGTGATCATGGCAATCGGGAAGTTCCAGGGCGTCACGGCGGCGACCACGCCCACCGGCTGCTTCAGCACCAGGATGCGGCGGTTGGAAGCCACGGTGGGGATGGTGTCGCCATAGACGCGCTTGGCTTCCTCGGCGAACCATTCGACGAAGCTGGCGCCATAGACCACCTCGCCGCGGGCTTCGGCCAGGGGCTTGCCCTGCTCGGCGGTCATCAGACGGGCCAGATCTTCCTGATTGGCCAGGATCAGCTCGAACCATTTACGCAAGATGGCGGCGCGGTCCTTGGCGGTCTTGTCGCGCCAGCCGGGCAAGGCTTCCTCGGCCGCCTGGACGGCCCGCAGAGCCTCGGCTCCGCCGCAGTCGGCAACCTGACCCAGCACTTCGCCATCGGCGGGGTTGGTCACGGGGAAGGTGCGGTAATCCTCGGCATGGACCCAGGCGCCGTCGATGAAGGCGCGGGTGGCAAGCAAGGCGGCATCGTTGAACGTGATCATCGGCCAGTCTCCATTGAACTGGATGCAGGCTAGCACCGTTTAAAATATTAAACAATCGATTAAACAGATGAACAGCCTGAAGTGTCGAGGTTTTTGCTGCGGAAAGAGGCCGTCTGTCCTAAAATATCGAACATTGCCCCAGGAGTATCCCCATGGACATCGATGTCGGAGCCCGACTGCGCAGCATCCGCGAGGCGCACGGACTATCCCAACGCCAGCTGGCCCAACGGGCCGGTGTCACCAACGGCACCATCTCGTTGATCGAGCAGAACCGTACCAGCCCTTCGGTTGCCTCGTTGCGCAAGGTGCTGGGGGGCATTCCCATCACCCTGGCGGAATTCTTCAGCGAGGAAGACCTGCCGCCCGCCGAGCAGATTTTCTTCCGCGCCGGCGAACTGGTGGAACTGGCCTTCGACATCCCTGCCGCCCATAAGGGGGCGATCTCCTTCCGGCAGGTGGGCGACCTGCGGGGCCGCAACCTGCAAATCCTTCACGAACGCTACCAGCCCGGAGCCGACACCGGTGCCGGCAAGACCATGCTGCAGCATGAGTCCGAGGAAGGCGGTCTGGTCATCGAAGGTCAGATCGAACTGACCGTCGGCGACCAAACCCGTATCCTGAAACCCGGGGACGCCTATCTGTTCGATAGCCGGATCCCCCACCGCTTCCACAATGTCGGCGACCAGGACTGCGTCATCATCAGCGCCTGTACGCCGCCTTATCTTTAAAGTCCCTCAGCCTAAGCGGGCGCATCCGCGCCCTTGGCCTCGCCCTCAATGGGCTCTGGGGAGTTTGCGGCTCCTGGGCCCGGGTTTAATCGCCGGCGATGTTTTTCTCCTTACCCCTCGCCGGTGGTCATGCGTTCGGAGCGGCGGCGCAGCATCTCCAGGCAGCTCAGCAGCAGGATCGAGGTGCAGATCAGCACCGTCGCCACCGCCGTGATGGTGGGGTTGATGCTTTCGCGGATGCCGCTGAACATCTCGCGCGGCAAGGTGCGCTGTTCCGGCCCGGCGATCATCAGCGCCACCACCACTTCGTCGAACGAGGTGGCGAAGGCGAACAAAGCCCCCGAGAACACGCCCGGCATGATCAAGGGCAGCACCACCCGGAAGAAGGCCAGCGTCGGCGAAGCGCCCAGGCTGGCGGCGGCGCGGGACATGTTGCCGTCGAAATGCGCCAAGGTGGCCGAGACGGTGATCACCACGAAGGGCGCGGCCAAGGCGGTGTGGGCCAGGATCAGGCCGGTATAGCTGTTGGTCAGGCCCAGGGGCGCGAAGAAGAAATAGACGCCGATAGCGGTGATCACCATGGGGACGATCATCGGCGACAGCAGCAGGCCCATGACCAAGGGCTTGAAGGCGAACTGGGCGCGGTTCAAGCCCATGGCCGCCAGGGTTCCCAGGGCGGTGGACAGGATGGTCGACGAGACGCCGATGATCATGCTGTTGCGCAGGGCCGGGATCCACTTCTCCGAGGTCAGCAGTTCCTCGTACCAGCGCAGGGAATAGCCCGGCAGCGGATAGGTGAGGAAATTGCCCGAACTGAAGGACAAGGGAACGATCGCCAGGATCGGCGCCAGCAGGAACAGCAGCACCAGGACGGCGCTGGTCCAGGTCGCCCATTGGGCGATGATCTGGGTCTTGGTGGTGGGAGCGTGGGGAAGCGACATGGCGATCAGCCCATCTTGATGGCGTTGCCGCCGACGAGGCGGGAATAGACCCCGTAAAGGATCAGGGTCGTGACCAGCAGCACCGCGCCCAGCGCCGAGGCCATGCCCCAGTTGACGCTGTCGGTGGTGTAGAAGGCGACGAAATAGCTAAGCATCTGATCGCCGGCGCCACCCACCAGGGCGGGGGTGATGTAGTAGCCGATGGCCAGGATGAAGACCAACAGACAGCCGGCAGCGATACCGGGAATGCATTGCGGCAGATAGACCCGTAGGAAGGCGATCACCGGCGGCGCGCCAAGGCTGGTGGCGGCCCGCATGTAGTGCGGCTTGATGGCCTTCATGGTCGAGTAAAGCGGCAGGATCATGAAGGGCAGCAGCACATGGGTCATGGCCACATGCACGCCGATGCTGTTGTAGATTAGGCGGATGGGGTGATCGATGATGCCCAGCCAGATCAGCAGATTGTTGACCAGGCCTTCGTTCTGCAGCAGCACCACCCAGGCGGCGGTGCGCACCAGGAGCGAGGTCCAGAAGGGCAGCAGCACCAGGATCATCAGCAGATTGGCGGTCTTGGCCGGCTGGGTCGACATCAGATAGGCCAGCGGGAAGGCCAGAACCAGCGCCAGCAGGGTGACGGTCAGGCTGATGCGGAAGGTGCGGATCAGCACATCCACATAGATGGCGCGGTCCGATCCAGTTTGGACGATGCTGCCATTGGCGTCATGCTGCAGGTCGACGGCGGCCAGCAGATAGAAATCGGTCAGCGGCCCCGAGGCCCGCTTGATGGCGGCCCAGCTGTTCTGTTCGCCCCAGCGCGGGTCCAGCGCGATGAAGGCGGCCTTCATATCGGCGCTGTCGGCGGGGGGCAGCTTGCGGGCGGTGGACATGATCAGGCTGCGGAAGCCGTTCACGTCATAATTCAAACGCCGGGCGGCGGTGCTCAGGGTGCCCTTGTCCTTGGCCTCGGCCAGATCGGTGGCGGCGGCGCGGAAGGCGTCGTCGGACGGCGTGTCCTTGCCGTCCCAATGTTTGATGGCGGCGATGGTGCGGGGCATCACCGTGGACAGCTCGGTGTCCTCGACGCTGCGCCACAACATGCCGGCGATGGGCAGGGCGAAGGTGACGATGACGAACACCAGCAAGGGCGCCACCAGCCCGAACGCCGTGATCTTGCGCATGCGCTCCGCCCGCCGCAGGCGGACCTTGAGCGAGGCTTGCTCGCCCAAGGTCGCCGAACCGGCGGGCGAGACCGAAGTCTCGCCCTGCTTGCTCATTTGGCGGCCCACTTGTTGAAGCGTTCGTTCAGCCGATCCAGATTTTCCAGCCAGAACTGGTCGTCGATGGCTTCCACATTGGCCATGTTGGCCGGAGCGGTCGGCAGGTTGGGCAGCAGCTTGGCGTCAACCATGCTGGTGGCGCTCTTGTTGGTTACGCCGTAAGACACATAGTTGGGCAGGCCCTTCTGGTTTTCGGCCTTGCCGGCGAAGTTCAGGAACTTGTAGGCGGCGTCCAGGTTGGGGCTGCCCTTCAGCACGACCCAGCTGTCGATGGTGAACAAAGCGCCGTCCCACGAGATCTTGAAGTTCTTGTGGTCCTTGTCGTTGGCGGCGGTGATGCGGCCGTTATAGGCCGAGGTCATGGCCACTTCGCCCGAGGCCAGCAGCTGCGGCGGCTGGGCGCCGGCCTTCCAGAAGATGAGCTCGGACTTGATGCTGTCCAGCTTCTTGAAGGCGCGGTCGATGCCGGCGTCGGTCTTCAGAACCTTGTAGACGTCCTGGGGCTTGACGCCGTCGGCGATCAGGGCGATTTCCAGGTTGGTCTTGGGGCCCTGGCGCAGGGCGCGCTTGCCGGGGAACTTCTTGATGTCGAAGAAGTCGGCCCAGCTCTTCGGGCCGTCCTTCAGCTTGTCGCCGTCATAGGCCAGGATGAAGTCATACAGGATGGCGCCGACGCCGCAGTCGGACACGGCGGCCGGCAGATAGGCGTCTTTGCCGCCGATCTTGGAATAGTCGATCTTTTCGAACAGGCCTTCTTCACAGCCGATGGCCAGCTCTTCGGATTCCACCTGCACCACGTCCCAGTTGGCGTTGCCGCCCTGGATCTTGGCGCGCAGAACGCCGACGCCGCCGTCCCACGGCTCGTCGGTCATCTTGATGCCGGTCTGCGCCATGAAGGGCTGGAAATAGACGGCCTTCTGGCCATCCTGCAGCGTACCGCCCCAGGACACGACCGACAGATCGCGCGCGAAGGCCGGGCCGGAGGCGAGACAGAACACGGCGCCGGTCGCGGCGGCGAGGGAAAGGAGTTGCTTCTTCATCCGTAAGGTTCCCTTCAAGTGTAAGCCAAAAAGAGCGGGTTAGTTCTCGTGCGCCGGGTTGCCCTTGATCGGGTCCAGGGCGCGGCAGTCCTCGGCGCGGAACGACAGGTCGATCCGCTCGCCGGGTTGGGGGGTGGGCAGATGGGCCGAGGCTTGCATCTTCACCATGATATTGGCGTTGCCGGCGATCTTCAGGATCACCCGCAGATGGTCGCCCAGATAGACGGTCTCGACCACCTCGCCGCCGACGCGGTTGCGCACGCCCTCGGGCGCCGGGCCGATGAACAGCCGTTCGGGGCGGATTGACAAGGTGGTGGGCATGCCCTCGCCATAGACATTGACGCGGGTGGCGGTGATCTTCTCGCCGCCGGTCAGGGTGACGTGACAGAGATCGCCGTCGAAGCTGTCGACGATGCCGTGCAGATTGTTGTTCTCGCCGATGAAGTTGGCGACGAAGCTGTTGCGCGGCTGTTCATAGAGCACATTGGGGGCGTCGATCTGCTGGATGATGCCGTCATTGAACACGGCCACCCGGTCCGACATGGTCAGGGCTTCCGACTGGTCGTGGGTGACATAGACCACGGTGATGCCCAGCTGTTCGTGCAGATGCTTGATCTCCATCTGCATATGTTCGCGCAGCTGCTTGTCCAACGCGCCCAGCGGCTCGTCCATCAGCACCAATTCGGGATCGAAGACCAGGGCGCGGGCCAGGGCGACGCGCTGCTGCTGGCCGCCCGACATCTGAGCGGGGCGGCGCTTGCCCAGATCGCCCAGGCGGACCATGTCCAGCGCCCGCTTGACCTTCTTGGCGATCTCGGCCTTGGGCATCTTGCGCACTTCCAGGGGGAAGGCGACGTTCTGCTCGACGGTCATATGGGGGAACAGGGCATAGTTCTGGAACACCATGCCGATGTTGCGCTTGTGCGGCGGCGTGCTGTTGATGGCCTTGCCCCGCAGCAGGATGTCGCCGTGGGTGGGCACCTCGAAGCCGGCCAGCATCATCAGGCTGGTGGTCTTGCCCGAGCCCGACGGCCCCAGCAGGGTCAGGAACTCGCCGCGATGAATGTCGAGGTCAAGATTTTTGACGACGAGGGTCTCGCCGTCATAGGTCTTTTGCACCTGGGTAAATTGAACCAGAACCTCGCCTGCGGCCATCCGACTGCCCCATGGTTGCCCCTGCGATTTTTGCAGGGGTGAATTGCGTGTTGAGAAGAACGATAGCAGCGTTTAAAAAATTCGACAAGAACAATGCCGCACCCCTAGGCAACATTGGTTTTTGCGAATATTTCAGCCTAAATTTTGGGCGGTATGAAGAAATTTTAAACAGTCTGCCCATCGGATGACGGATGGGGAGATTGCGGATAATCTCTCACTTTACAGCGGCTCCAAAAAAGGCTCTGCTGACGGCAGCATCCTTTTAGGGGGTTTTGATGATCGATTCTCCGGCGCATCAGGTCAGGATGACGGTGCTGATGACACCGGACATGGCCAATTTCAGCGGCAATGTTCACGGTGGCACGACGCTGAAGTTTCTCGACCAAGTGGCCTATGCCTGCGGCGCTCGCTACGCCAAGAGCTATGTCGTGACCATGAGCGTCGATCAGGTGACCTTCCGCCAGCCCCTGCATGTGGGTGAGTTGGTGACGTTCCTAGCCTCGGTCAACTATACCGGCAAGACTTCGATGGAAATCGGCATCAAGGTGATCGCCGAGGACATCCGCTCGCTGGTGGTCCGCCATGTGGTCAGCTGCTTCTTCACCGTGGTCGCGGTGGACGAGAATTTCCAGCCCCGGGAAGTGGTGCCCTTCGTGCCCTCCACGCCCGAGGAGGAACGCCGCTTCGAGGAAGCTAAGGAACGCAAGAAGGCGCGTCTGGCGGCGGCTCAGAAGTACAACCCCTCCTAAAGCCGTTTTGGGCAGCCCCAGGCGTCCAGCGCGGCATTGATCTGGTCGCGGCAGAAATGCCGTGCCGACTCCATGTCATATCCTTGTTCCAGCAGATCCTCGTAATCGCTGGCGTTGTGCCGCAGCCAGGATTCCAGCGACAGCCAGGCGGCCTTGTCCGGTGCGGCCTTGCGCAGGCCCTTGGAATGCAGGGCATGATCGAGAATCGCCGCCAGATCGCGGGGATCGGCCTTTGGCGCCAGACGCAGCAGGCATTGTTCGATCTGTTGGGAGCGGCTTGGCACGGGGTGGCCTTTATTTCGACAAGATCACTTCCCATGGTAACAGTAGGGCCCTGGGAGAACAGCCATGTTGATTGGTCGCAAAGCCGATATCGCCTCATCCGAGATCACGCCGAAAGAGGTCTATCTCAGCCGCCGTCAATGGATGGTGGGGGCGGGCTCGGCTTTGGCGCTGGGCTCTTTTCCCGCCCTGGCCTCTTTTCCCGCCAAGGCCGCCTTGCCCGAGGAAAAGCTGACCAGCAAGGAAGACGCCACCCACTACAACAATTTCTATGAATATGGCTTGGACAAGGATGTCCCGGCCAAGCGGGCTCCCGGCCTGCTGAAGACCCGGCCCTGGACCGTCAAGATCGAAGGCGAATGCGCCAAGCCGGGGGTGATCGATCTGGATGATTTCCTGAAACATGCGGCGCTGGAAGAGCGGGTCACGCGTCTCCGCTGCGTCGAGGCCTGGTCGATGGTGCTGCCCTGGCAAGGCGTGCCGCTGGGGCCGCTGCTGTCGCGCTTCGAGCCCCATTCCCGAGCGAAATACGTCGCCTTCGAGACGCTGTTCGATCCCAAGCAGATGCCCGAGCAGAGCAGCAGCGCCATCTATCCCTGGCCCTATACCGAAGGCTTGCGGATGGACGAGGCCATGCATCCCCTGACCTTCCTGGCGACCGGCCTTTATGGCGAGCCTTTGCCGGCCCAGAACGGCGCTCCGCTCCGCTTGGTGGTGCCGTGGAAATATGGCTTCAAGAGCATCAAGTCCATCGTCGCCATCCGCTTCACCGAAACTCAGCCCAAGACGCTGTGGAATAGCCTAGCGCCGAACGAATATGGCTTTTATTCCAATGTGAACCCGGATGTGGATCATCCCCGCTGGAGCCAGTCGAAGGAGCGGCGTATCGGCGAATTCCTGCGCCGACCGACCCTGATGTTCAACGGCTATGGCGATCAGGTGGCGTCGCTCTATTCCGGCATGGATTTGAGGAAATTCTTCTGATGGCCTTGGGGCATCCGGTTTGGCGCGGCTTGGCGCATCTGCTGTGCGCTTTGCCGCTGGGCTGGCTGGCGGTTCGGTTCGGGCTGGATGGCTTAGGCGCCAATCCCATCGAGGCGGCGGTGCGCTTCCTGGGCGACTGGGGGCTGCGGATGCTGCTGATCGCGCTGGCGGTGACGCCGCTGCGGGTCTGGGCCAAGCTGCCGGTCTTGGCCAAATATCGCCGGATGGTCGGGCTGTGGGCCTTTGCCTATGCCCTGCTGCATCTGGCGGCCTATGTGGTGCTGGACCAGTTCTTCGACTGGGACAATATCCTGCGCGAGATCGTGAAGCATAAGTTCATCACCGCCGGCATGGCCGCCTTTCTCCTGCTGCTGCCGCTGGCGATCACCTCGACCCAGGGAATGATCCGGCGCTTGGGAGGATTGCGCTGGCGCCGGTTGCATCGGGCGGTGTTTTTGGCCGCTCCGCTGGCGGTTTTGCATTACGGCTGGATGGTCAAGGCCGACATCCGCCAGCCTCTGCTTTACGGGGCGATCCTGGCGCTCTTGCTGGCGGCGCGGCTGATCAAAGCGAAAGTTGCAGTGGCGCGGGCGGACTCATAATCCCTTTGCCTATGGGGCCTTCGGATCGTCGCCTGTGATATAGTCGAGCGATAACCAAGACGGGAGGTGTCCATGAGACCGCTGGAAACCCATGTCGAACTTAGCTCACAGCTTTGGATGTTCAATCGGGTGAAGGAAATGCTCACCCGCGAAGGGCTGATTCGTCCCTATGCCGACGACGAGGAAGTCTGTACCGCCATTGCCCGCTGGACCCACGCCATGGCTGAAGCCAGCCATGACACGCCCATGCACATGGCCTGATAACGTCATAAGGAAGTGTCGAAGAGGGGGAGCCGCCGGTCGTGATTCTTCGGCTCGGCGGCTTTCTTGCAGCCCGTTTGGAATTAGTGGAACAGCGGCTGGATTCGCAGGCCCTCGACGCCGTTGACGGCGAAGACCTTGGGCGGCGGTTCGGCTTCTTCGACGGCGCTGACATTGCTGGCCGAGGCCGGGGTTTCTTCCTCGACGCTGTCGGTGATGGGGCGATGATGGGTGATCGGACCCGGCGGCGTAAACAAGGCGCCGTGGGTGGGATCGCCTCCGGCTTTCTTCTTTTTGCCCGCAAAAGCCGGTTCCGCCGCCATGGTCATGGCGAGGCTGAAAACCAGCAGCAGGGGCAAAGGACGCAAGCGGATCATCGGCGTTATCGCAATCCCAGACGATACGATCGTATAAATATGGCACTGCAAAAGCGCCTTGGCTATAGCGTAAAACTTCGGACGGAGGCGTTTCTCCGCCGTCTGGGTTGCAATCTCTGCACGCCTGAAAGGCAAAGCCGGTTGGCGAAAGCCGGGGCGCTGGGTTAGGCTGAGGCCATGATGCGCCCCCTTGTTCCGACCCTGCTGCTGTGTTTGCTTGCCGCGCCTTTGGCGCAGGCGGCGCCGTCGGGTTGCTTCACCGCCAAGGAGATGGCGGCCGAGCGGCTGGTGCGCCAGGGGCTTTATCTGCGCGAAGGCGCCATGGCCTGCGACGGCAATCCCTGGAACTTCAAGACGCTGTCTTTGTGGCAGGATATCGACGCCAAGCAGGGCGTCAAATTTGCCGCCCAGACCAAGCTGCGCACCAATGCCTTCAAGCGGGAATATCCGAAGAACTGGCAGTTTCAGATGCGCATCTGGGATGGCCGCATCGTCATGCATTACCGCAACTACCCTTTGGGGCCGGAATATTGCGGCGAGGTCAAGAAGCGCCTGCAAGAGGTCGCCAAGGGTGGCTGGAACAGCTTCAACAAGCAGGCGGTCATCGCTCCCGACGAGGTGAAATTCAGCCTGCGGGTCTGTCAGTAAAAAAGAACGCCAAGTCATGATGAGATCAACTCATCGTGACGCAGGTTAGGAGCAAGGCGACGCGCGCCTAATGGCGCGGAAGGCAAGGGGGCGGAGGCCCCCGCCCGCCGTTTGAGGGGCCTCGTTGATCGGTAACGATCAACGAGGCATAAGACTACTGCGCGGCGAGGGCCTGACGGCGGTCTTCCACCACCTTCTCGGCGGCCTTGCCGGTGACTTCCTGAAGATGGTCGAAGCTCCAGGAGAAGGTGCCGACGCCCATGGTCAAAGAGCGCAGCTCGATGATCATGTCGGCCATTTCCGCCTGAGGCAGCTGGGCCGAGACCTCATCCCAGCCGTTCCAGCCTTCCTTGGCCTCATAGCCCAGGATATGGCCGCGGCGAGAGGCGACGATGCGCTGCGCCTTCGAGGTATGTTCGGCCGGCACCGTGATCTCGACCGCCAGCACCGGCTCCAGCAGGACCGGCTCGCATTTCGGCATGCCATCGGTCATGGCGATGCGGGCGGCGGTCTTGAAGGCCATGTCCGAGCTGTCGACGGCGTGATAGCTGCCATCGGTCAGGGTGACTTTGACATCCACCACCGGGAAGCCCAGCGGGCCGCGCTTCAGATAGTCCTCGACGCCTTCGCCCACGGCAGGGATGTACTGCTTGGGCACCACGCCGCCGCTGATGCTGTCGGCGAACTGGAAGCCCGCGCCGCGCGGCAGGGGGGAGATGTCGATCTGGATGTCGCCGAACTGGCCGTGACCGCCCGACTGGCGCTTATGCCGACCATGTTCGGTGACGCTCTTGCGGATGGTTTCCTTATAGGGCACCTGCGGCTTATGGCCGGTGATGACCAGATTGAAGCGGCTTTTCAGCTTCTCCAGGGCCACCAGCAGATGGATCTCGCCTTGGCCCCACAGCACCAGCTCGCCGGTATCCGGGCTTTGGTCCAGGGACAGGGACGGGTCATCCTCGGTCAGCTTGGCCAGGGCGGCGGTCAGCTTGACCTCGTCCTGCTTCTTGTCGATATGCACGGCCAGCGGGAACAGCGGCTTCAGCCGTTCCGGCCAAGGGGCGGCACCGTTGTCCAAGGGGCCCAGGGCGTCGCCGGTCATGACCGGGTCCAGGCGGCCGAAGGCTGCGATCTCGCCCTCTCGGGCCTTGGCGGCCTTGCTCAGATTGGCGCCCAGGACCGAGAACAGTCCCGACGGACGGATGCCGTTGACCTGACTGCCTTCGCTGAATTCGCCGCGCCAGACGCGGGCATAGCTCAGTTTGCCGGTATGGGCGGCATGCTGGGTCTTGAAGACGCGGGCCAGCGGCGCACCCTCGGCCTGAAGGCCCAGGCGGGTCCGGGTTTCGGCGACGCAGGGAACATCATGGCGCAGGCATTTCAGCAGGCGGCGGATGCCGTGATCCTGCGCGGCCGAGCCGAAGAACACCGGCACCAGCAGATCGGCGGCGATGTCGCGATGCAGATTGTCATAGACCTCGCCCTGAGGCGGCGCGATGTCGGACAGCAGTTCTTCCAGCAGGTGATCATCGAGATCGGCCAGATGCTCCAGCATGTCCTGGCGGGCGGATTGCTCGTCGGCCAATTCGGTCTCGGGCAGGGTCATCAGCTCGGAGGGCTGGCCCTGGCGGTATTGATAGGCCCGCTCGCTGACCAGATCGATGAAGCCGGTGATGGCGTCGCCGTTGCGGATGGGCAGCTCGCGCAGCAGCAGCGGGCGATCGGACACCGCCTGCAAGGCCTCCAGGGTTTCGCGCAGGCGAATCTGGCCGCTTTCCACCTTATTGATGAAGATGATGTGGGGAATGGAATGCTGGTCGAGGAATTTGAGGATCGGCGCGGCCATCACGGCGCGGCTGGGCTCGGCCTCGACCACCACGACGGCGGCGTCGGCCACCATCAGGGCGCTATAGCTGTCTTGCTGGAACTCGATGGAGCCGGGGCAGTCGAGGAAGGTCCAGTGATCTTCCAGATAGTTCGCCGAGGCGACGTTGACTTCGACGCTCATCAGGCGGTGGCGGGCTTCGGGGCTGGAATCGCCCACGGAATTTCCTTCGGTGACGGAACCTTTGCGGGAGATGGCCCCAGAGGCCAGCAGCAGGCTTTCAAGAAGGCTGGTTTTGCCGCTGGCATAGGGCCCAACTAGGGCTGCCACGCGAGGGTAGGACGTTTTATCGGACATGGTCCCCTCCTTTTATTATTCCAAGGTATGGTCCTCCTGCGGCAGAGGATTGGCAACAGGAAAAGGTTGAGGGCAGCTATTCCTGAAGAGGGAGCTGTTTGGCGCATTGGCCGCGACCATCAAGCTCATTCAATGGATCGTGGATTCGGCAGGTGGCATTAAATTCGCTTAGCAAAACTTGCGCTAGAGGCAGGTTGTTTACTGCCTTTAGCCATGTCATGAGTGCATTGCGGTAGTGTCTCTTGTGATTTATGCTTGTGATAAATGGTCTATTATTGTTTTGCCCCAGTGTGTATTTGATGCCATTAATTTTTTCATCATTTTTCAAGGGGGCATAAAAGCTCTCGAAATTTACGCGTCCAATGGGCTGGTCTTCACTGCCCAGACGGCTAACGGTGACATTGCTATAATACATTGGCATAGCCTCGCCAGGAGCTTGGCCTTCACATACTAACTTAGAAATGACAATATAGACCTGATGATCCTGAGTCGGCTTAAATGACTGGGGGTCAAGGCGCGTCATTGTGATGCGGCGCTTTTCGTAAGAGGCATCAGTGGCGCCAAAACTGCGTGATGTTTTGGTTTCGTCTTCATGCTGTGACGATCCGTGAACATCCACAGATGATCCGTTGAGTTCGACCCCCAATTTTCCGCTCACGCCCACGGTGTTGTGATTGCTGTTCTCGTGGGTGCTAATTACACCACACTGCCCCTGGGAGATGATTTGGCTTTCGCTGTGATAAATCTCCGGGGGGGCGTCAAGACGTGTTAAAACACCAGTTTTCGCGTATTGGTTTAATTTACTTTTGGGGATATGATAGTTAAGGGCTTGCCCATCTTTATGCCCTCTCAGGACAGCCACTTCTAGGTTGTTGTCAAGCTCAAGGACAGAGCCTTTTGGGATGCTGGCATCTGGGTCGCATGGCGTGTCTGTGCAGCCTTCAACATTCTCAATGTCTTCGTGGATAATTACGTTTTGGTTGTGATAGATCGAGAAAAAATCGCCTCTCGATATTTCTGATCGGGGGACCAGTATCTTAATACCGTAAAGGGTTTCCGCCTCGACGAAAGGAAGATTGTTGATTTGCGTAACGTGGTCGTTGTTAACGCGCAACAATGAGCCGCTCGGAAGAAACGTGTTGATTCTCCGGGTTGCGTCTCCTTTTTTCACGATGGGGGAGATTGCATATATGCCGCCATCAAGCGCGAAATTAAGGAGCTTTGTATTGAGGGCGTCAGCAGCCTGACAGCTGGTTGATTGAGCGCCTAATGCTGCTGCCACAGCCAGCGTCAAAGGGATGAACGCGACCTTACGCACTTTCAGACTCCCTGCCCTATGTCAGCCTCCGCCCTAGCAGTGGTGGGTTGGGAGGCTTATATCACGCCGCTAATGGTTTACGTGGGAGAGAAACTATAGGTGCGTTGCACCATCGTTCACAGGGAAAAATAAACTAAATTCCATAAATAATTTATCTGAATTATGGTTTTTCCCCTTGCATCAACGTTGGTTAGCGTATCGCTCAACCGTTATTATTTTAATGCATGATGTGTTTGGGGAGGCGCTTGTGGTCTCAAAGCAAATTTGGGGCTAAGCTGACTTATTCGCCCATTCTATCCATTCTGAGAGTGATGCGCGGCCTGCGTCGCAATATGCGAATGGGCCGCTGGATTGAAAAGACGGAATAGCGGAATTCCGCCGTTTTTCAGTTGGTACGGCCTTTGCTGATATAGGGGCGTAACGCTGGGAAGCGAGGGAATAAGATGGCTTCTTCGACTTATGTCTGCTGGCGCTCTTCGGGGCCTTCCGATGGCTGGACCATCTATCAGGTGGACGAACAGGGTCGGAGTGCGGCCTTGGCCAGCTTCAAAAACTATCTCGACGCCGCCCGCACTTTGCGGCAGCTGCGCAACGCCAATCCGGGTGGTCAGGCCGAAATCCTGAGCCCCTGAGCCCCAAGAACAAGAACAAAAACAACGATAAAAAAGAGCAGGGTTCCAACCTCCAAGAACAATAATAAAGGGGGCCTCGTCCGAGGCCCCCTCTTCTTTTTGGATGAAGGTTGGTTAGCGTCGTCCGAACAGCTTTTCGATATCCGATAGCTTCAGCTCGACATAAGTGGGGCGGCCGTGGTTGCACTGGCCGGAATGGGGGGTGGCTTCCATCTGGCGCAACAGGGCGTTCATCTCGGCGCTGTTGAGCTTGCGGCCCGAGCGGACGCTGCCGTGACAGGCCATGCTGCCGCAGACATGGGCCAGTCGGTCCTTGAGGGCCAGGGCCTCGCCCCATTCGGCCAACTGTTCCGCCAGATCGCGCAGCAGGCCCTGGACTTCGCACTCGCCCAGCAGGGCCGGGGTTTCGCGCACCGCCACCGCACCGGGGCCGAAGGGCTCGACCGATAGGCCCAGTTCTTCCAGTTCGGCAGAGCGGGAGAGCAAGCGGGCGCAGTCGCGCTCGTCCATTTCCACCACTTCCGGGATCAGCAGGCCCTGGCGCTTGATGCCGCCTTCGGCCAGCGCGGCCTTCATCCGTTCATAGACCAGCCGCTCATGGGCGGCGTGCTGATCGACGATCACCAAGCCGTCGGCGGTTTGCGCCACGATATAGGTGTCATGCACCTGTCCCCGCGCCACGCCCAGCGGATAGTTAGGCTCGTCCAGGCTGATGGCGGCGGTGTCCACGGGCCGGGCCTGAGGCAGGAAGTCCGACAGCCCCAAGGGCGCTTGCGCGGCGGCGGCCTGCTGATAGTCACCCATCGAAGCTCGTGGCGGCGGCACCCAGGCGGCGAAGCTGCCCTGGCGCGGCGGCGGGAAGGGCGCGGGCGAGGGGCGGAAGGCGCTCATCAGCCCTTCGGTTCCCGAGACCGGCGTGCTGCGATGCCCAGCCTCGGCCAGGGCATGTTTGATGGCGCCGATGATCATGCCGCGCACCATGCCGGAATCGCGGAAGCGCACCTCGGCCTTGGCGGGATGCACGTTCACATCCACCTCATCGGGCGGCATGTCGAGAAACAGCGCCACCACCCCATGGCGGTCATGGGCCAGCACATCCTGATAGGCGGCCCGCACGGCGCCGATCAGCTGGCGGTCCCGCACCGGGCGGCCATTGACGAAGAGATATTGCGAGGCCGAGGTCGCCTTGTTGAAGGTGGGCAGCCCCACCCGGCCGGTCAGCCGCAATCCCTCGCGGGCCGAGGCGATGGGCAGGCTGGCGGCGCCGAAGTCGCGGCCCAGCACGGCGGCCAGCCGCTCGGCGCGGGCGGTGTCGTCATCGCCGACGCAGGGCGGCAGTTTCATCAGGCTGCGGCTGTCGTCCGACAGGGCGAAGCCGACCCGAGGATGGGCCATGGCCAGCCGTTCGAGCATATCCTTGGCTTGTCCCAGCTCGGCGCGGGCGCTTTTCATGAATTTCAGACGGGCGGGGGTGGCATAGAACAGGTCGCGCACCTCGACCCGGGTGCCGAAGGGATGCGCCGCCGGTTCCGGTCGTCCCTTAGCACCCCCCTCCACCAGCAGGGTCCAGGCACTGTCGGCGCCTTTCGGGCGGCTGGTCAGGCGCAGCCTCGCCACCGAGCCGATGGAGGGCAAGGCCTCGCCCCGGAAGCCCAGCGCCTTGATGTGGAACAGATCGTCGTCGGGCAGCTTCGAGGTGGCATGGCGTTCCACCGCCAGCTCCAGCTCGTCGGGAGCCATGCCGCAGCCGTCGTCGGTGACCGAGATCAGGGCTTGGCCGCCTTCGGACAGCACTACCTCGACCCGTGTCGCACCAGCGTCGATGGCGTTTTCCACCAGCTCCTTGACCGCCGAGGCGGGGCGCTCCACCACCTCGCCGGCGGCGATCTGGTTGACGAGATTGGGCGGCAGAAGGCGGATAGACATCACGATATCTTGGGGCTGTGACCGAACAGGCCCCCAAATTATATGAATGTCGGGGAAAAGGCTACCTTACCCCTCGCTCAGACGGCGGGTGGTGATCGAGCGCAGATTGTTGGCGAAATTCTGCAACAGCTCGCGCATCAAGGGGTCGCATTTCGAAAGCTTCTGATTGAAGGTGAAGCGGTCGATCAGGATCAGCTGAGACTCGACCACCGCCCGCGCTGTCGCCATGCGGGGCTGATCGTCGATCAGAGCCATCTCTCCGAACAGACGCCCGGGCCCCAGAGTGGCTAGGCAAACCTCGGTCCCATCCGGACGTTGTTTGACGATGGCGACCTTGCCGGACTGGACCAGATAGGCCCAGTTTCCCTTGTCCCCTTCGGCGAATACCTCGTCACCTGGATACAACACCAGCCGATCATAGACGACCTTGCCGGACATAAAACCCCTCGCTTTCCCCGCCGGTGACTACAGTGGTTCGTTCCGTATGCATCGTCAATTCTTGACTTAGCATGAAATGGATTTGGCGAAAGGGTGGATATGCGCCATTCTTAGGTTTAAGGGACAGTTCTGGGACGGACATATGGCGCGGGAACCCGCAATCGTCACCCGCAACCGCGACGCCGCCGAGGCCGGAGACGCGGCTGCGCAGTGCAATCTGGGCAATATGTATCGCATGGGCTTCCAGGTCGAGCAGGACTTGGCCCAGGCGATTCATTGGTTGGGGCTGGCAGCCGGGCAGGGGCATGACGAGGCGCGTCAGCGGCTTGAGCAGATGGCGGCCGAGGGGATGGAGATCCCGCTTCCCTGGCTGGAGAGCGCGGGTTCGGACGAGCTGGGGGCGGTGCCGCCGCCCGAGCCGGAGCCCGATCCTCTGCGCTATGATCCGCCGGTCATCGATCCCGAGCAGCTGCGGGCCGACGCCGAATCCGGTGATCCCGACGCCCAGGTGGCCTTTGGCAATCTCTGCCGCCAGCAAGGCGAGACCGAGCAGGCCTTGCGCTGGTACAGCCTGGCGGCGTTGCAGGGCTATGCCGCCGGTCAGTTCGCCCTCGGGCTGGTGCATGACCTTCAAGGCCAGGAGGCCGATGCCCTGAACTGGTACCGCCAGTCCGCCGAGCAGGGCTATGCCCCGGCCCAGTTCAATCTGGGCAATATGATCCTGACCGGCCGCGACGGCCCCGCCGATACCGCTCGGGCGCTTCCCTGGCTGACCAAGGCGGCGCAGCAGGGCGATGTCTCGGCCTGCGTGCTGCTGGCGGTGATGCTGGAGCGCGGCGAGGGGCTGCCGAAGGACGAGGCCCAGGCCGTCGAGCTTTATGGTCAGGCGGCGGCCAAGGGGGACGCCCAGGCTCGGTTCAATCTGTCCAACATGCTGCGCCAGGGGCGCGGGACCGAGGCCGATCTGAACGAAGCGGCCTATCTTTGTCATCTGGCCGCCGAGCAGGGCTTGGCTCCGGCGCAGGTGAATTACGGTCTGCTGCTGGCCACCGGCACCGGCCTGCCCCGCAACGAGGCCCAGGCTGCCCAATGGTTCCGCCGCGCCGCCGAGAACGGCAGCGGCCAAGGAGCCTATCTCCTGTCGCTGGCTTTGCGTCAGGGGCGCGGTGTCGCGGTGGATACGGCCCAGGCGCTGCATTGGCTGGCCCTGGCGGCCGAAGCCGGCGACGCCCATGCCCTGGCCGATCTGGCGCAGGCCGGCAAGGCGGCGGAGGCTAAGGAATGACCTCGGCCCGTTCGACCAAATTCGAAATCCAGGTGCTGAAGGATCAGCATTGGGTCTTGCAGGAAATCCGTGGCAGTGAGGAAGAGGCCAAGGCCTTTGCCGACAGCCTGATCCAGCGCAACAACCAAGACGCCGTGCGGGTGGTGCGCGACTATCAGCGGATGGACGGCACCCACAGCGAAACCGTGCTGATGGAGAAGACCTCGGGCGGCAAGAGCAAGGCGGATATTTCCATCTCGCCGGTGACCGAGGCGCCGCTCTGCCGCAAGATCAGCGACTTCATGGGGCTGCAATCGCGCCTGACCTTCGGGCGGCTGGCGCGGAAATATCTCGACGAGATGGTGCTGACGCCCACCGAGATTTTCCATTCTCCCGCCGAGATGAAGCGGTTCGCCGACAAGGATCGGCTTTTGCTGAACGCCGTCGACGCCACCGCTACCTTGCAGACCAAGCTTTACGGCGAGGATGGCAAGACCCGGCGCGAGTCCCTTTATAAGGCTTGGGACGAGGGCATGATGAAGGCCCGCACCGCCGCCGAGGCCAAGCTTCCCGCCGAGCACAGCTTTGCCGCCCTGGCCGGCGCGGTGAAAGCTCCGGCCGGGGATGAGCGCGACTATCAGATGTTGAGCCTGATGGCCCGGCGCCTGATGGACAGCCGCTCTTGGCTGGGCAAGCTGGACCTGTTGCTGGAATGGACCGCCGAGGCCGCCGCCAAGCCCTTCATGGCGCTGATCGACGGCGTGGTGGCCGATCTGATGATCCCCGCCCAGGTGCTGCAGGATCTGCTGGGCTATCAGCAGAATCTGGGCGCGGCGCTGGGGCAGATCGCGGCTTTGGCGCTGGGGCAGGCCGAGCAGGCCAAGTTCGCCCCCGCCAGCTTTGCGCCGCTGAACAAACTGTTCGCCGAGGACCGGCTGCCCGACGCCCGGCAAGTGCTGCTGTCCCGCGTCGCCCGCGAATTGCGCGGCGGTTCGGCCATGGCCCGCAACGAGCCGACCCAGGAATATGAAGCCTTCAATCGCCTGCTGCATACCCTGGTGGGCGACACCGCTCTGACCGGCGGCCCGTCCATGGCCGAGGCGCTGGTGCGGCGCTATGCCGCGATCATCCAGGTCGGCGGCCCCAATTCCATGCGCGAAGCCGTCGAAGGGCTGATGGTGGCCCTAAGCGACGCCTGCCGCCGGGTGCATCTGCTGCTGGCGTTGGGCGATAGTCCGCTGGGCCTGCCCAAATCGCTGCTGGAGCTGCTGGAAGGCCAAATTCGCGGCGCCCGCAGCATCACCCAGTGGGTGCCGGCCCGCATGCCGCCCCGTCAGCGCATGGAGGCGATGACCGCCACCCATGCGGCGGTGGCCAATGCCCGCGGCATCCCCGAAGAGCTGCGGGCCGAGCTGGCGCAATGTCTGGACGAGACCTTGCTGCGCTATCTGGTCGATGACTCGGTCATCGAAAAGATCGACAAAGCCGAAGATCCCCTGGCCATGCGGGCGATCCGCCTGATCAAGTTCTGCGGCTCAGGCGTGCTGATCCAGGGCAAGAGCCTGGATATGGCCAAGGCCCGCGTGCTCGAACATCTGCGTCAGCCCAGTTTCGAGGAAAAGTTCCTGGCCAGCCTGGGGGAACCTGGGCAGGCCGAGAAACAACTGCGCGACTTCCACCATTTGCTGATCGAAAACGGTTTCGCCGGCTGAGGCATAGGATCATGACCCTGCGTTCGCTTATTCTTGCCGGCGGCGTTCTGCTGGCCTCTGTCAGCCCGCTTGCCGCCCAGCAGGTGCAGCAGACCACCCAAGAACGGCTGTTCGTGCCCGCTCTGTCCAATTGGACCACGGTGCAGGCCGATCACCAGGGCAATACCGAAATCACCGAGCTGGTGCCGCAGGGACAAAGCCAGAAGGACTGGCACGAGATGCTGACCGTCGAGCTGATCACCGGACAGGTGAACGGCACGCCGGAAGACATCGTCAAGGCCCAGTCCGAGCAGATCAAGAAATCCTGCGAAAGCGTCGGCGGCGGTCAGATCATCTCGGGCGCCCAGAACGGCTACGAGACCTCGATGCGGGCGGTCGGCTGCTCGAAGTCGAAGCAATATGGCACCGGCGAAATGTCGCTGCTGAAGGTCATTCGCGGCAAGGATCGGCTGTATGTCATCATCCGCGTCTGGCGCGGCGAGCCCTTCGAGCTGGACCATATGCCGCTGAACGAAGCCACCACCAAGGACTGGTTCGCCTTCATGCAGAACGTCATGGTCTGCGTCCCCATGGATCGGGCTCATCCCTGTCCCGACAAAGTGGTGAAATAGGCTCTTTCAGCCAGACAACAAAAAAAGCCGCCCCTCTTCCGAAGGGCGGCTTTCTTGTTTTTAAGGGCTTTAGATCGTGATGCAGGAAATCTGCATCACGATAGTCCCTCGCCGGGCGCAGGCATCCGCCTGCTTGGCCGCTCGCTCAACGCTCGCCGGTCGCAACGTGCGTCAGATTTGACGCTCGTTGCTCTCAGACCAGGCTGGCGCAGAACTTTTGGATGCGTTCGCAGGCCTTGATCAGGTTCTCGTTGCTGGTGGCATAGGAGATGCGGAAGTAAGGCGACAGGCCGAAGGCCTCGCCCTGGACCACCGCGACGCCTTCGCTTTCCAGCAGATAGGTGACGAAGTCGCTATCCGAGTTGATCACCTTGCCTTCGGGGGTCTTCTTGCCGATGGTGCCGGCGCAGGACGGATAGACGTAGAAGGCGCCTTCGGGAACCTTGCAGGTCAGGCCCTTGGCGTCGTTCAGCATCTTCACCACCAGATCGCGGCGAGTCTTGAACAGCTCGGCGTTCTTGGGGATGTAGTCCTGGGTGCCGTTCAGAGCCTCGACGCCCGCAGCCTGACTGATCGAGCTGGTGTGGGTGGTGCTCTGCGACTGGATCTTGTTGATGGCGTCGATGATGATCTTCGGGCCACCGGCATAACCGACGCGCCAGCCGGTCATGGCATAGGCCTTGGCCAGACCGTTGATGGTCAGGGTGCGATCCATCAGCTTGGGCTCGACCTGGGCCGGGGTGAAGAACTTGAAGCCGTCATAGACCATGTGCTCGTAGATGTCGTCGGACATCACCCACACATGGGGATGGCGCAGCAGCACGTCGGTGATGGCCTTCAGTTCGTCGAAGCTGTAGGCGGCGCCGGTCGGGTTGCTGGGCGAGTTCAGGATGACCCACTTGGTCTTGGGCGTGATGGCGGCGTCCAGATCGGCGGCCTTCAGCTTGAAGCCGTTTTCTTCCGGACATTCGACGAACACCGGCTTGCCTTCGGCCAGCAGGGTGATGTCGGGATAGCTGACCCAATAGGGGGCCGGGATCACCACTTCGTCACCGGGATCGATGGTGGCCAGCATCGCGTTATAGATCACCTGCTTGCCGCCGCAGCCGACCGTGATTTGGGCAGGCGGATAGTCCAGGTTGTTCTCGCGCTTGAACTTGGCCGAAATCGCCTTGCGCAGGGCTTCGGTGCCGGCGACGGCGGTGTACTTGGTCTCGCCCTTGTCGATGGCCACCTTGGCGGCGGCCTTGACGTTGTCGGGGGTGTCGAAGTCGGGTTCACCGGCACCCAGGCCGATGACGTCGCGGCCCTGAGCCTTCAGCTCGGCGGCCTTCTGAGTCACGGCGATGGTCGGCGACGGCTTGATCAGCGACAGACGCTTGGCAAGGAACGACATGAGAAAATCCCTTTCCTGGGGATGAATGTGAGGCCGAAAAAACTACTGCATCCACGGGTAAGGGCGCAAGAGGCCAGACTTGGCGCAAGGCTGGTTTGCGGCAATACTGAAGCGGAAAAACACAAGGAGGCGCGTCTTATGCAGTCCACCCTGGTTCCGGGGCTGAGCCACAGCCTGTCCTTCACCGTCCCGCGCGAGAAGACGGTGCCGTTTCTGTATCCCGAATCCGCGCAGTTTTCGGCCATGCCGGAAGTGTTCGCCACCGGCTTCATGGTCGGCTTGATGGAATGGGCCTGCATCGATCTGATCGCGCCCCATCTGGACGAGGGCGAGGGCAGCCTGGGCACGCTGGTCGAGGTGACTCACGAAGCCGCCACGCCGCCCGGCATGACGGTGACGGTCGAGGCCAAGCTGGTCGAGATGAATGGCCGTGGGTTGGTCTTCGAGGTGATCGCCCGCGACGAGGCCGACATCATCGGCCGGGGGCGCCATGGGCGTCATGTTGTGAACTGGCAGAAGTTTCGCGAAAAAGTTGCTAAAAAAGCTGGATGACATCTCTGGGATTCAGGCCGGAAAGCCGCTATCCTTTTGGATAGATAGTGGGCGGCCTGATTTTCCATGATTCGGGGTTTGTTGATTTCTGCGTTTGTGCTGTTGGGATTCCTGTCGGGAATACCAGCGTCGGCGCTTGATCTTAGTCCGGACGAGGCGGCTTTCGTCAAAGCCTCGGGGCCGGTCAGTTTCTGCGTCGACCCCGATTGGGAGCCGTTCGAGATCGTCGATGCCTCCGGCCAACATGTGGGCATCGCCGCCGATCTTTTGCGGCTGGCGGCCCAGCGGGCCGGGCTGACGCTGCAGCTGCTGCGCACCAAGAATTGGGACGAGAGCATCGCCGCCTCGAAGGAGGGGCGCTGCAAGCTGCTCAGCTTCCTCAACCAAACGCCGAAGCGCGACGCCTGGCTGCTGTTCACCGACCCGGTCTTCACCGACGCCAATGTCTTCATCACCCGCGAGGAACATCCCTTCATCGTCGATCCGGCGGGGTTGGTGGGGGAAAGCATCGTGCTGCCCACCGGCACCTCGATCGAGGAACGCATCCGCCGCGACTATCCCAATCTGAAGGTGCTGCTGGTCCCCAGCGAGGCCGAGGCCATCGATATGGTGTCGCGCAAGCGGGCCTCGATGACCATGCGTTCGCTGATCGTGGCGGCCTATACCATCCGCAAGGAAGGCCTGTTCAATCTGAAGATTTCCGGCCAGCTGCCCAATTACGCCAACAATCTGCGCATTGGCGTGCTGAAGACCGAGCCGATGCTGCGCGATGTTCTGAACAAGGGCGTGGCCAGCATCACCCCTACCGAGCGGGGCGAAATCGTCAACCGTCATGTCGCCATCAATGTTCAGTCCGGTGTCGATTACCTGCTGATCGGCGAGATCGTGTTGGGCTTCCTGGTGGTGCTGACGGTGGCGTTGCTCTGGGGCTGGCAGATGCGCAATCATGGCCGGCAGATGGAAAAGCGGTCCCAGACCGACACCCTGACCGGACTGGCCAACCGCACCCGGATCAATCTTCAGTTCCCCGCCGAGGTGGATCGCGCCCGGCGTTTCGGGCGCCCCTTGTCGGTGCTGATGCTGGATATCGATCATTTCAAGCGCATCAATGACGAGCTTGGGCATCTGATCGGCGACAAGGTGCTGATCGAGATCGCCGAGATCTTGCGTCATACGGTGCGCGTCACCGATCTGCCCAGCCGCTGGGGCGGCGAGGAGTTTCTGGTCTTTTGTCCCGAGACGACGCTGGACCAGGCCACGGTGTTGGCCGAGCGCATCCGTGAGGCGGTGCTGGGCCATGACTTCGCCTCGGGCCGGTCTCATTCCGTCAGTCTGGGGGTCTCGGACCTGCGGACCGGCGACGATATGGACAGCCTGCTGCACCGGGCGGACACCGCCTTGTACGAAGCCAAGGACGGCGGCCGCAACCGGGTGTGCGTGGCAGCCTAAACCGCTCGATACATTTCGCTACCGCTCTGCCGGAACTCCGCTGCCTTGGCCTGCATGGCCTCGGCATTGGCGCGGACTTCGTGGCTGATCTTCATCGAGCAGAACTGCGGCCCGCACATCGAGCAGAAATGCGCCAGCTTGGCCCCTTCAGCCGGCAGGGTCTGGTCGTGGAACTCCTGGGCCTTTTCGGGATCGAGGGACAGAGCGAACTGATCCTTCCAGCGGAACTCGAAGCGGGCCTTTGACAAAGCATTATCGCGGTCCTGGGCCCCCGGATGGCCCTTGGCCAGATCGGCGGCATGGGCGGCCAGCTTATAGGCGATGACGCCTTCGCGCACATCCTCGCGGTCGGGCAGGCCCAAATGCTCTTTCGGAGTCACATAGCAGAGCATGGCGGTGCCCATGGAGCCGATCAGCGCCGCGCCGATGGCGCTGGTGATATGGTCATAGCCCGGCGCGATGTCGGTGGTGAGCGGCCCCAGGGTGTAGAAGGGGGCTTCGTGGCACCATTCCAGCTGCTTCTCCATGTTCTCCTTGATCTTGTGCAGAGGCACATGGCCGGGGCCTTCGATCATCACCTGGACATCCTTGGCCCAGGCCAGCTTGGTCAGCTCGCCCAGGGTCTTCAGCTCGGCGAACTGGGCCTCGTCATTGGCGTCGGCGATGCTCCCGGGGCGCAGGCCGTCGCCCAGCGAAATGCCGACGTCATAGGCCGCCAGCAGATCGCAGATCTCTTCGAAATGGGTATAGAGGAAATTCTCGCGGTGATGGGCCAGGCACCATTTCGCCAGGATCGAGCCGCCGCGCGAGACAATGCCGGTAGTGCGCTTGGCGGTGAGCGGGATATGGCTCAGCAGCAGCCCGGCATGGATGGTGACATAGTCCACACCCTGCTCGGCCTGCTCGACCAGGGTGTCGCGGAACAGCTCCCAGGTCAGCTCTTCGGCCTTGCCGTGCACCTTCTCCAGCGCCTGATAGATCGGCACGGTGCCGATGGGAACCGGCGAATTGCGCAGGATCCATTCGCGCACCGTATGGATATAGCGCCCGGTGGACAGGTCCATCACCGTGTCGGCGCCCCAGCGAATCGCCCAGACCATCTTCTCGACCTCGGACGCGACATCCGAGGCAATGGGGGAATTGCCGATATTGGCGTTGATCTTCACCAGGAAATTCCGTCCGATCAGCATGGGCTCGGACTCGGGGTGGTTGGGGTTGGCCGGCAGGATAGCGCGGCCTTCGGCGATTTCCTGGCGGACGAATTCGGGCTCCATGCCTTCGCGCTCGGCGGCATAGATCATCTCAGGGGTGATGATGCCTTGGCGGGCATAGGAAAGCTGGGTCGGGCGGCAGCCGGGCTTGGCCCGCAAGGGCTTGCGCCCGGCGCGGTCGAACTGCGGCACCTCGATGCTCTGCCCGGCCTTCAGGCCGTTATCCTCAGGTCGGATCTCGCGGCCAGGGACTTCCTCCACATCGTTGCGGGCGAGAATCCAGTCCCGCCGCAACTCCGGCAGGCCCTTGGCGATGTCGATGATGGCGTCGGCGTCGGTATAGGGCCCCGAGGTGTCATAGACCCGCAAGGGCGCTTCGCCGCCGCCCAAACAGATTTCCCGCAGGGCGACGGACACGCCGTCCCGGCTCTGATGGACTTTGCGAGACCCCGGAATCGGGCCGGTGGTGACTGTGAAAAGATCGGACATAAAGGTCTCCCTGGTCGAAACATGGAAGACCCGGGAAAGACTCTGCGCGATGAGGAGGAGGCATCCATCCCTTCGCCGGCATGACCCGGATCAGGTTCGAAGGGTCGCTGCGCCGATCATATGATCCAGCAGCCTCTCAGCCCCATGCCGGGACCCCCCTTGGAATAGCAGGGAGAGTGGGGAGGATGGCGGGGTTTGTCAATCCTTCGCCGCCCGCCTATATTCCTCTCCATGACCTCGCCGATTCTCTCCATGCCCTATTTCCAGCAGCAGCCCGCCGGGCCGCGGGCGGAATTCACGCTGGTGTCCGACTATCAGCCGTCGGGCGATCAGCCGACCGCCATCGCCGAGCTGGTGGCCGGGGTCGAAAGCGATGAGCGGGATCAGGTTCTGCTGGGTGTGACCGGCTCGGGCAAGACCTTCACCATGGCCCATGTGATCGCCAAGACCGGGCGTCCGGCGCTGGTGTTGGCCCCCAACAAGACCTTGGCGGCCCAGCTTTATGCCGAGATGAAGAGCTTCTTCCCCCATAACGCGGTGGAATATTTCGTCAGCTATTACGACTATTATCAGCCCGAGGCCTATGTCCCCAAGACCGATACCTATATCGAGAAGGACTCGGCCATCAACGAGCAGATCGACCGCATGCGCCATGCCGCCACCCGTGCGCTGCTGGAGCGGCGCGATGTGGTGATCGTCGCCTCGGTCTCCTGCATCTACGGTATCGGCGCGGTGGAAAGCTATGCCCGCATGACCGTGCATCTGCAGGTGGGGCAAGAGGTGGACCAGCGGGACCTGCTGAAATCTCTGGTCGAGCTGCAGTATACCCGCAACGACCAAGCCTTCCAGCGCGGCACCTTCCGGGTGCGCGGCGACAATATCGAGATTTTCCCGGTCCACTACGAAGACCGCGCCTGGCGGGTCAGCCTGTTCGGCGACGAGGTGGAAAGCATCGCGGAGTTCGATCCCCTGACCGGCGAGAAGACCTGCGGCTTGGGCGAGATCACCGTCTTCCCGTCCAGCCACTATGTGACGCCGCGCCCGACCATCACCGCCGCCATGGACGGCATCAAGCTGGAGCTGAAGCAGCAGCTGGAACGCTTCACCGCCCAGGGCAAGCTGCTGGAGGCGCAGCGTCTGGGTGAGCGCACCACCTTCGATCTAGAAATGATGGCCGCCACCGGACATTGCAAATCCATCGAGAACTATTCCCGCTATCTGACGGGCCGCAATCCCGGCGATCCGCCGCCGACCCTGTTCGAATATCTGCCGGCCGATGCACTAGTGATCGTGGATGAAAGCCATGTCACCGTGCCGCAGATCGGCGGCATGTTCAAAGGCGACTTCAACCGCAAGAGCACCCTGGCCGATTATGGCTTCCGGCTGCCCTCTTGCGTCGATAACCGGCCTTTGAAGTTCGAGGAATGGGACGCCATGCGCGGCCAGTCGGTGTTCGTCTCGGCCACCCCCGGCCCCTGGGAGCTGGAGCGCACCGGCGGGGTCTTTGCCGAGCAGGTGATCCGTCCCACCGGCCTGATCGACCCGGTCTGTATCATCCGTCCGGTCGAGCATCAGGTGGATGATCTGATGGCCGAGGCCAAGGCTTGCGCCGCCAAAGGCCAGCGGGTGCTGGTCACGGTGCTGACCAAGCGCATGGCCGAGGACCTGACGGAATATCTGCATGAGCAAGGGGTGCGGGTGCGCTATCTGCATTCCGACATCGACACCCTGGAGCGCATCGAGATCATCCGCGATCTGCGCTTAGGCGTCTTCGATGTGCTGATCGGCATCAATCTGCTGCGCGAGGGCTTGGACATCCCGGAATGCGCCCTGGTGGCGATCCTGGATGCCGACAAGGAGGGCTTTCTGCGCTCTAAGACCTCGCTGATCCAGACCATTGGCCGCGCCGCCCGCAATCTGGACGGCCGGGTGCTGCTCTATGCCGACAAGATGACCGACAGCCTCAACTACGCCATCGACGAGACCAACCGTCGCCGCGAGAAGCAGCAGGCCTATAACGCCGAACACGGCATCACGCCGGAAAGCGTCAAGAAGGCCATCTCGGATGTCTTGGACAGCGTCTATGAGCAGGACTATCTGACGGTCGGCACCGGCGATGCCGAAACCAAGCACCGGGTCGGCAAGGACTTGAAGTCCTATATGGCCGATCTGGAAAAGCGTATGAAGGCCGCCGCCGCCGATCTGGAATTCGAGGAAGCCGCCCGCCTGCGCGACGAGCTGCGCCGTTTGGAGCTACAGGAACTGGGCGTCGAGGCCGGATTGCCTCCGGCCAAGCCTTCCAGTCTGGCGCCCCAGCAAAAGAAGGGGCGTCGCGGCGGGCGTCGGTAGATTTACTCCGCCGCCATCCACTGGCCGGGATGAGCCTGACGGCGCAGCAGGGTGACGATACGGTCGGCGCGGCGGACCTCGTCGGCATCCCAAGGGTTATAGCGCTTGATGAAGGCCAGCTTCTCTTCCCATTCCACCAGCATGTCGCGGGGTTCGTCCGGGCGGGCCGGCTCGCCGGTCAGGGCGCCGACGGTCATGTCGTAATCGGGATGCAGTTCGGCGGGCAGGGCGGTCTGATATTCCTGCCAGCTCATGGCACCGGCCAGATACATCTCGTGGGCCCAAGCCGCCAGCTGGCGGGGCGACATATATTGCGGCGACAGGTCCGGCGACGCGATAGGGGCCGCCAGACGCGGCGCGGCCGAGCGCGGAGCCTCGCGGCGGACCGGCGTGGGGCGCAAGGGGCGGGGCGGCAAGTCGAACAGGGGCTCGATATGTGGGGCGGGCGCGGAATCGCGGCGTCCAAAAAGAAAATCGAGCTTCATTGCGGCTTCCTCCTGACCGAACTGACGGCGTAGGGAGCCTTTGGCAATCGGCGTGCCAGATTTGAGTGCCTGATATTGCTGGCTTTTTTCTTTTTCGACTGGGTAATTCCTGCCACAGCCAGAAAAAATTGCCGAGCGGACTAGGCAATTATCGCCCAGCCCCTATCGCGCGTTGTTAAAGCTTGTATAATGTGGCCGCCAAATGCCTGGGAGGCTTTCATGAGGGCGGGGATGGCCGCTGGCGCGGTCGGGCTGTTGTTGACGGTGGGTGTCGGTGCCGACGCCCTGGCCGCACCCGTCGATTTGACGGGGCACAACGCCGTCTATGCCATGTCCCTGGCCTCGACCAAGCTGTCGGGCAGCGTGGTTGGCGCCTCCGGCAAGATGAATTACAAGTTCTCGGACAGCTGCGACGGCTGGACCGTCGAGAACAAGACCACCCTGACCTTCGTCTATAGTGAAGGCCCGCCGGTCGAGACCGTGTGGGAGTTCCTGACCTGGGAAGCCAAGAACGGCAAGCGCTATCGCTTCCATGTCCGCAGCACTCGCGACGGCGAGGTGGATCAGGAGGTCGAGGGTAAGGCCGAGATCGACGGCGGCGGCAAGGGGGGCATGGTCACCTTTACCCAGCCCGAGCCGCGGGCCATCAGCCTGCCCAAGGGGGCGATGTTCCCCACCGCTCATACGCTGAAGGTGATGGAAGCCGCCCGCAAGGGCGACCGTTTGGTGGACAAGACCCTGTTCGACGGTTCGGGCGAGGATGGTCCCTATGAGGTCTCGGCCATCATCGGCAAGATGACGGCGGCCAATTCCAATGTCAGCCCCGCCGAGGATAATCGGGCGGTGGATGCCAGCCTGCTGTCGGGGCAATCCTGGCGCATTCTGATGGCCTTCTTCCCGCTGGCGGGCCGCGAAGCCAGCCCCGATTACGAGGTCTGGGCCCGCTATTACGAGAACGGCGTCGCCGACGAGCTTCTGCAATCCTTCGGCAACTTCACCCTGAAGGGCGCCCTGGAGAAGCTGGAGCCGCTGCCCAAGCCCGACTGTTAGGGCTTACCCTTCGGAAAGACTTGAATTCCTCGGCCACTATGGCAACGTCGCCATGGGTCTCCCTGCCGCATGGAACAGTCATGTCCGACGAGAACGAAGTCTCCGTCCAGTCCGAAGCCGAACAGCCCGTCGCCAAGGCGGCACCCGAGCTTCGACCCGCAACGCCGGGCGAGCTGGAGGGCGCTTGGCGGCATCGCCTGCTGTATGGCGGCGGCGCGCTGATCTCGCTGGTCTGGCTGCTGCTGTTCGTCACCTATGCCGACAAGGCGCTGGGCTGGACCAATCTGTTCTTGCTGCAGCCCCAGGAGTTCGGCGGCATTCTCAGTCTGGTGGTGGTGCCGCTGGCCTTTGTCTGGCTGTTCGTCGCCTTCCTGGACCGTGGTCTGATCCTGCGGGCCGAGGCGGTGTCGCTGCGGGCTTATCTCGATCGGCTGGCCTATCCCAACGAAGGGGCCGAGGCGCGTCTGTCGGCCATCACCGCGTCGCTGCGGCGTCAGGCCGATGACCTGAACAGCGCCTCGGAACTGGCGGCCAACCGCGCCGAGCAGGTGCGTAGCGTGCTGGATCGCCAGACCCAGGATCTGTCCAAGCTGGCCGACCGGGTCGGCGGCGATACTCAGCGGGTGGTGGACAGCTTGAAGATCGAGCTGGAGACCCTGAGCCGCAGCACCGAAGGGGCGGTGACCCGCGTTCTCGATGTCCGTCATGCCACCCAGCAGTTGGTGGAAGCCACCGACATGGCGGTGCAGCGGGCCAAGGAATTCAGCGTTTCCATGAGCGACGAAGTCTCGCTGCTGGATCGCACCAGCCGCCGCGCGGTGGAGCAATCCGAGCAGGTGGGCACGGTTCTGCACCGCGCCAGCGACGAGGTCACCCGCGCAGTGGTGCTGGCGGTCGGTCAGGTCGAGGAAATGAGCCGCAGCATCGGCGCGCAATCGGAAACCATCACCGCCGTGTCGGGCAAGGCGGCCTATCGCGCCGACGAGGTCTCGGCCGAGCTGATGCGCCGGACCGAGGCGCTGGGCAATCTGTTCGAGCGTCAGAATACCGATCTGGGCAATGCGTCGAGCCGTCTGGCCGAGCAGACCACCCGCATCACCGCCTCGCTGGAACAGCAGGCCACCGGACTGGACCAGATCACCGATCGTGTGCTGGCCCGCGTGCGTATCGTCGAGGAAGGGCTGGGGGTTCAGACCCGCGAGCTGTCGGCGGCGTCGGACCAGGCCATGACCCGCTTCCGCGAACTGGGCGATGCCATGACCCGTCATATGGAAGGGCTGCGCTCGGCCGCCGACGACGCCACCCAGCAGATGGGGCAGGTGGGCGAGGTGTTCCTGGGCCGCCGCGACGAGGTCGAGGCCGGCTGCGAACGCACCTTGGCCAAGGTGCGCGAGGTCAACGAGGCCTTCCAGACTCAGACCCGCGGCATGAGTGCCGCCACCGATCAGATGACCCAGCGGTCGCGCGAACTCATCGACGCCTTGCGGCTGCATATCGAAGAGCTGGGGCGTGGCGCCGACAAGGCCGCCGATCAGGCCGAGGCGCTTCGCACCACCTTGCGCAAGCAGGCCGACGAGTTGGCGGATATCGCCAATCTGGTCTCGACCCAGTCCAAGCTGTCGGAAGCCTCGCTGGGGCAGCAGGCCCGCTATCTCGGCAGCACCGCCGAGCAGGTCATGGGCCGGGTCAAGGCCATCGCCGACACCCTGCGCCAGAACGTCACCGACCTGACCGCCATGTCCAGCCGCGTCTCGACCGAGCTGGATGGCGTCGGTGAAATTCTGCGTCTGCGCGGCCAGGATGTCTCGGCAGTGTCGCAGCGGGCGGTCGAGGATGTGCAGTCGGTGACCAACGGCTTTACCGAAGCCTCAGGTCAGCTGGGGCTGACCGCCGAACAGGTCACTTCGCGCCTGCGGATGGCCGGAGACGATCTGCGCCGCCAGACCGAGGTGATCATCAACACCGCCGATCAGGCGCATGTGGATATCGGCGCGGTGGGGCAGACCTTGCAGCATCAGGCCTCGGAAGTCGGTCGCATCGCCGAGGACGCCTCGGACCTTTTGAAGGCCTTTGGCCTGCAAATCCGCCAGAACGCCGTCGAGCTGGGCGATGCCGCCCAGCAGGCTCAGCTGCAATCCCGTGCCTCGGGCGACAGCCTGCGCAGCATGGCCCGCGAGTTCGAGGAAAGCGCCGGCAAGACTGCCGCCAATGTTGGGGTGGTGTCGGATTCGCTGAAATCCAGCGTCCGCGATCTGGGGGCCGCCTCCGAGCGGATTTCGGCCCAGGTTCGCGGTGCCGGCGAGTCTTTGCGCCGCCAGTCGCAGGAACTGTCGGAAGCCACCGAACATACGGCGGCCCAGCTGGAAAGCGTCTTCGAGATGCTGCGCCAGAAGTCCAACGATCTGGGGCTGACCGGAGAACGCCTGTCGACCCATTCCAGCCAGCTGGTGCAGACCTTCACCCGCCAGACCGAAGACTTGGTCCGCGCCTCCCGTTCCGCCGAGACTCAGGCCAAGGAGCTGGAGGCCCAGCGCAGCAATGTCTCGGTCGATCGCTTCTTGCAGTCGGCGGCCTTCATCGTCGAGCGTCTGCAATCCCTGTCAGTGGATATCAGCCGCATCTTCTCGGGCGTCGACGACAAGACCTGGAAGGAATTCCATGCCGGCGACCAGTCGGCCTTCCTGCGCAAGATCCTGAAGAATCTCGATCGCAATCAGGTGGCGGCGATCCGCACCCGCTACGAGGAAGACAGCCAGTTCCGGGAATTCGTCAATCGCTATGTCGGCGAGTTCGAGACCCTGCTGACTCAGGCCCGCAGTGCCGATCGCGCCGACATCCTGACCGGCGCTTTCACCTCGGCGGAAGTGGGCAAGCTCTATCTGGTGCTGGCCCGTTCGCTGGGGCGGCTGGAATAGGCAGCCCGATTTCAGAGAGCTGATTTCAATCAAACGAAATCAGCTCTATGCCTTTGCATGCTGCGCCCCGTCCCTCGGAGCGCTCAGGGGGGGGGCGCTCAGCGCCGCGCGGGCTTGTCGCATATTTCAACCTGATCCAATCAGGTCGAAATCCGCTCTAACAAAAAACCCGGCGCCTTGCGGAGCCGGGTTTTTTGTTGGCGTGGGGTGGGATCAGCTCAGGCCGACCTTGCCCATATCCAGGAACTTCTCGCGGCGACGGGCGCGCAAGACGCCGCCTTCCTGCAAGGATAGGCCCTTCAGGACCTTTTCCAGCTGGTCGCCCATAGCGTCCATGGCCTGCTCGGGGGCGCGATGAGCGCCGCCCAGCGGCTCGGTGACGACATCGTCAACCACGCCCAGCTTATGCAGGTCCTGAGCCGTCAGACGCAGAGCCTCGGCGGCATCCTTGGCGGCATCGCCCGAGCGCCACAGGATCGAGGCGCAGCCTTCGGGGCTGATGACGGAATAGATCGAGTTCTCCAGCATCAGCACCACATTGCCGGTGGCCAGGGCGATGGCGCCGCCGGAACCGCCTTCACCGATGATGATCGAGACCAGCGGCACGCGCAGGTCCAGACAGGTCTCGATGGAGCGGGCGATGGCTTCCGCCTGGCCGCGGGCTTCCGCCTCGACGCCCGGAAAGGCGCCGGCGGTGTCCACCAGGGTGATGACGGGAACGCGGAAATGGTCGGCAAGCCGCATCAGGCGCTGGGCCTTGCGATAGCCCTCGGGCTTGGCCATGCCGAAATTATGTTTCACGCGGCTTTCGGTGTCCTTGCCCTTCTCGATACCGATGACCATGACCGAGCGGCCACGGAAACGGCCCAGGCCACCGATGATGGCCTTGTCGTCGGAAAAGGCGCGGTCACCGGCCAGCGGCGTGAAGTCGGTGATCAGCCGCGCGATGTAATCGCTGGTATGCGGTCGGTCGGGATGCCGCGCAACCTGGGTCTTCTGCCAGGGGGACAGCTTGCTGTAGGTGGTTCGCAGCAGCTTGTCGACCTTGACCTGAAGACGGTTGATCTCTTCGGCGATGTTGATCGCGTCGGAGTCGCTTAAATGCCGCAACTCCTCGATCTTGCCCTCAAGCTCGGCTATGGGCTTTTCGAAGTCGAGAAAATTCATGGCCGCGCTTTTAGCACAGCCCGAGCCTGGGGGGAAGGCCGAACGCATTTTACCCCGCCATCCAAGGGACGGCGGGGTAAAAGCGTGAAATAAAATTACCGGAACTTACAGGCCGTAAGCCTGGGCCAGCACCGGGTCGCGGGCGGCGACGCGCTTGGCCAGATCGACGATCACCTTGGCCTGCTTCCAGGTGGCGTCGTCCTGCATCTTGCCGTCGATCATCACGGCGCCGGTGCCGTCGGGCATGGCGTCGAGGATCTTCTTGGCAAACAGCACTTCATTGACATCGGGGCTGAAGACCTTCTTGGCGATGTCGATCTGCTTGGGATGCAGCGACCAGGCGCCGACGCAGCCCAGCAGGAAGGCGTTGCGGAACTGCGCCTCGCAGGCGGCGTCGTCCGAGAAATCGCCGAAGGGGCCATAGAAGGCCTTGAGCCCATTGGACTGGCAGGCATCGACCATCTTGGCGACGGTGTAGTGCCACAGGTCTTGCTGGAACAGGGTGCGCGGAGCCTCGCCCTTGGCATCTTCCAGCACGCCATAGAAGGGGTGGCCGCCGCCGACGCGGGTGGTCTTCATGCCGCGGCTGGCAGCCAGATCGGCGGGACCCAAGCTCATGCCGTGCATGCGCGGGCTGGCGCTGGCGATGGCTTCCACATTGGCTACGCCCAGCGCGGTTTCCAAGATGGCGTGGATCTGGATCGGCTTCTTGACGTTGTGGCGGGCCTCCAACTGGGCCAGCAGTTGGTCGAGATAATGAATGTCCCAGGGGCCTTCGACCTTGGGCAGCATGATCACGTCCAGCTTATCGCCGACGGCGGCGACGATCTCGGTGACGTCGTCCAGGAACCAGGGGGCGTTCAGACAGTTGACGCGGGTCCACAGGCCGGTGGTGCCGAAGTCATTGGCGCGGGCGGCCTCGATGAAGCCCTTGCGGGCGGCTTCCTTGGCGTCGGCGGGAATGGCGTCTTCCAGATTGCCCAGGATCACGTCCACCTGCGAGATCATCTCGGGCAGCTTGGCGCGCATCTTTTCCATGTGCGGCGGGAAGAAGTGGATCATGCGCTCCAGCGCCACCGGAATCTCTCGGTAAGGCTGCGGCGCACCGATGGCGAGCGGCTCGAAGAACTTCTTGGGCGGCTTGATGCTCATGACCCGGCTTCCTCTGAGTTATAATCGTGCGTAGACGATGGGTTTTTAGGTAAGAAAATTCTTTGCCGCAGTGCGGCGTGAAAGTCAATGCTTCATACGTTTTTCCATTCCCAATACATTCTAAGGATATTGTGAAAATTGTCGCTTCCCCCTATCCTTGGTATGACAGGGAGACGACAGACAAGGGACCGTCTCGGGGGGGACAAAGGGACATGTTCAAGTTCAGCAAGGTGTCGAGCAATCTGAGCTCGAAGGTCGCCGTGTTCTTCATTGGCATGACGGCGGCTCTGATGGTTATCGTGATCACCATCAGCCTGTTTGCGTTCCGCAATTTCTCGATCGCGTCCTCGACGGAGCATATTCGCACCTCGGCCGAGATCGTGCGCGTGCATCTGACGGAATCGATGATCAACGGTGTCATCGACAAACGCGCCAGCTTCCTCAAGCGCCTTCTTGAAGTGCAGGGGCTGTCCTCGGCGCGGGTCGTCCGCTCGCAGATGGTGGTGCAGCAGTTCGGCCCCGGCTTCAAGGAAGAGACGCCTGAAGACGATGTCGAGCGCCAGGTGCTGCAAACCGGCATTCCCAATTACGGCGTCGTCGAAGCCGATGGCGATACCCTGTTCCGCGGCGTGATCCCCTTCATCGCCACCGATCGCGGCACGCCCAACTGTCTGCAATGCCATATGGTGACCGAGGGAACCGTGCTGGGCGCGGTCTCGCTGTCGGTCTCCATCAGCCGCCTGAAGGTGCAGGCCATCTGGACGGTGGCGGCCATCGCCCTGGGCATCTTGATGTTCTCGGGCATCTCTTACAGTCTGATCCGGCGTTTGATCCGCCCGGTGGCGCTGACCGCCTCGAATGTCGAGCATGCGGTGCAGCGGGCGCTGCGGGGCGACTTCAAGGCGCAGGTGGCTCAGAACACTCAGGACGAAATCGGCCAGATCGCCAGCGACATGAACCGTCTGCTGAGCTTCCTGGATGACGGCTTGAGTCGGATCGGCACCAATGTGGCGCATCTGACCAACCGCATGCCGTCCGCCGACGAGAATCAGCTGAACGTCACCATCGATATGGTCGACGCCCTGACCCGCGCCGCGCATTTCAAGCAGGCCATCGAAGAGGACGAGACCAAGGTCGAAATCCATCAGCGCTTGGCCGGCAATCTGAAGAGCGAGTTCTTGGTGCACGAGTTCTCGATGTACGAGGCGGTCACCAATAAGAATCATCTGACGCCCTTGATCGTCGATGGTCAGCTGGGGGCTTCGTGCCGCTGGTGCGATCCGCAGATCCTGGTCCGCAGCGAAGGCTGCCGCGTGCGCCGCACCGGCCACGAGGTGGACGGCCTGCGCAATCCCGGCATCTGCTACGCCTTCCAGCCGCCGGCGGAAGCGGGTCCGCGCATGCATTACTGCCTGCCCATCATCCAGTCGGGCTCGGTTGGCAATGTGCTGCAGCTGGTGGCCCGCCCGGATCAGAAGGCGTCGCTGCTGTCGCAGATTCCTTATATCAATGTCTATCTGCGGGAAGCCGCGCCGGTGCTGGAAACCAAGCGCCTGATGGATACCTTGCGGGAATCCAGCCTGTCCGACCCCATGACCGGCCTGAACAACCGCCGCTTCCTGGAAGAATATGTCGAGACCCTGGTGGCGAATGCCGCCCGCCGCAAGTCGGCGCTGTCGATCATGATGCTCGACCTCGACTACTTCAAGATGGTCAACGACACCTATGGTCACGATGCCGGCGACGCCGTGCTGAAGGCTCTGTCGAAGGTGCTGCGCCAAGCGGTGCGGGCGTCCGATCTGGTGATCCGCTATGGCGGCGAGGAGTTCATGATCATCCTCTTGGACACCTCGTCCGAGAATGCCGACATCGTCGCCGAGAATATTCGCGCCTCGGTCGAGCGGATGGAGGTGCAGACCGGTTCGGTGAAGCTGAAAAAGACCATCTCCATCGGTCTGGCCGACTTCCCCACCGACAGCGAAACCTTCTGGCAGGCGGTCAAGTTCGCCGACGTGGCGCTCTATCGCGCCAAGGAAGAAGGCCGCAACCGGGTCATCCGCTTCGATCCCAAGATGTGGGACGACGAAAAGAGCTACTAACAGCCTCAAAGAAAAAGGGCGGTGGAGAAATCCACCGCCCTTTTTTGTTGTCAGCTTTTTGTGTTGTCAGGCTGCCGCGCTATTCCAGGCGGGCCAGCAAGGCGATCTCTTCATCGAGATTGCCCAGCGAGGCGGCCTGCTGCGAGACGGTCTGGCTCAACGAGATCAGGGTATCTTCGACCCGGGCGGTCAGCTGCACGATGGAATGGACTTGGTCAATGGCCTGGTCATAGCGGCTTTCCGACCTGGCGAAGCGGTTGCGCGCCGTTTCGATGGTGCCGCCCAGGGCCGACAGCGCCTGTTCCATGCCGTTGATCGAGGTCTGGGTGCGGTTCAGCGATGCCTTGGTGTCGTTGGCCAGCTTCTTCACTTCATTGGCGACCACCGCGAAGCCCTTGCCGGCGTCACCGGCGCGGGCTGCTTCGATGGTGGCGTTCAGGGCCAAAAGGTTGGTCTGGCCGGCGATGCTGTCGATGATCTTCAGCACGTCGCGCAGGCCGTTGGTATAGCCGCCCAGCGAGGTGAAGCTTTGGCTCAGCGCCTCGGAATCCATCTCGTCCTTCTGGTCGGCCGAGCCCGAGACCGAGGACATCACCTCTTGGATGGTCCGGCGGATTTCCACGGCCTGGGCCACTACTTCCTCGATCTTGCGGGTCAGGTGGGCGCTGCCCTGCACATAATCCACCATGCGATGGATCATGGCGCCGCGCAGCCGGTTCAGCATCAGCAGGCCGTTATAGCGGCAGCGGATGAAATGCTCGTTGAAGCGGGCATATTGCAAGGTGAACTGATCGACGAAGGCGTCTTGGAACTGGGCGTCGCGGGCATCGAAGAAGACCACGGCGCTCAGGGTCTGATTGATATTGATGCCGAACAGCTCGCCAAAGGTCGAGAAGCCCGCCACCGGCACATTCCAGGCATTGGCCAGCCCGGCCAGTTCCCGCTCGTTGTTCAGGCGGCGCAGGATGCAGTCGTTTAGGATGGCGCCGACGGCCTTGGGCTTGCCGCGCATGAAGCCTTCGATGTCGCGCTTGGTCTGATCGACGAAGTTGGTGGCTTCCAGCAGCAGAAGTTCATCGCCGGGGGACAGGTCGCAGAAGAAGGACATCACGCCGCTGTCGCTGTCGATCCCCGAGATCGAGCGGACGAACAGCTCGCCATTCAGTTCGATGCCGAAGGTGTGTCCGGCCAGACGGTCGTTCAGCTTGGAGACGGGAACCCCCAGCATCTGCGCCCAGGCTTCGGCGGCGGGCAGCACCCGGGTCGAGCTGCCCACCAGCACGCCCGAGACCTGGCGGCGGTCGGGATCGGCCTCGACGACGATGACCGACTTGCCGGTCTTGCGGAAGTTCTGGCTCTTCAGGGCGCCGTAACGCATGCCCGAGGCCAGCTTGACGAAGCCGATCACCGCATGGTTCTCCAGCACCCGCTGGCCGTCATAAAGATAGGTGTTCTTGAAATCGAACTTGCCGCCCGCCGAGCCGCCGATGAACAGGCAGGGGAATTTGCCGCTCTGATAGACCGCCTCCATCAGATAATTCTCGCAGGCCGACAGGCCGTCGACGAAGGTCAGGGCCAGGCTGTCCTCGGCTTGCAGCGAGAAGGGCGGCGTGACCGTTCCCAGGCTCTGGGCGATGCGGTTGACGCGGTCTTCGCGGCTGACATTGGGCGAACCGCGGCGGATGTCGTCATTATGCAGCGGCACGGCATGGATGCTGGCCTGGGCGATCAGGGCGGGAGAGAAGATCTGCACCACCACGCTCTGCCAGCTATTGCCGGTGGGTTTGTAAAGCGCCGAGCGCTGGGAGCAAAGCTCGCCGGCGGTCGAGACGCAGATCACCGGCGTCCGCCCCGCCTGACGCGAGAGGGATGAGGCGACGGATTGGAAGTTCACATGCGGAGAGATGAAAGCGATGGCGAGTCTGGCGGTTTCTCCGTCAAAGGAAAACTGCTCGGAACCAAGGCCAGACAAGCCGGCGTCCGTCTCGATGACTCGGATGAAGATACCATTCATCTCCATAATGCGTACTCCCAGTAAGCCAATGGCAGGCTTTGTTGCCCTTTTATGATTTCCTTATAGGCATATACCCTCATCTGGGCGAGGGGGATTTAAACTCTGGGGATCGAAGGTCGCTCAGGCGCTTGTCTTGAAAAACGCCAAATGGTGTTGGCATGGTACATGGCTAACAATATATTGTGGTTTGCTTCTCTTTTATTGCCGTTTTAGCCTTGTCAATGCGACCTAAGTCGCAGCAGCAGAATGCCCCAGTTCAAGAAACTTTGTGGTTTGGTTGAAGAAGCGGGTGTCAAACGCGTTTTTTAATGCTATGGTTTCTTGTTTCGCTGCCAAAGTGGTGTCTAAAAGGGCCGTTCGGCGGCGGCCATCGGGGTCTGTAGAGATTGCGGTGTAAGGTTTGAAAAGGACCCAGAGGTGGCGCTGGGAGGCCGTTGGAGCCACGGGGCGGAGATGATCTTGCCCTCATCCACGGTCAGTATGACGACAACTAACGGAAAGAGTGCAAACACATGTCTTGGCAGCGTGATAGGTCTGATAGCCGCCGGCGCGGCGGCGGGCGTCGGGATGAATTCGGCGATTTCGGTGGTGGCGGTGGCTACGAGCCCGCTCCGATGCGTGCCCCCCGTCCCGCGTTCTCCCAGCCCACCGTCGATCAGGCCAATATTTCGGCCACGGTGAAGTGGTTCAACGCCACCAAGGGCTTCGGCTTCGTTTCCCCCACCGACGGTTCGCCCGACGCCTTCCTGCACATCTCCGCTCTCGAGCGCGCTGGCATTGGTGAAGTCGGCGAAGGCGCCACCGTGGTGTGCGACCTGGGCCCGGGCCAGCGTGGTCCGCAGGTTGTCGCCGTGCATTCGGTGGACATGGCTACCGCTGCTCCGCGCCGTCCGGCTGCTCCGCGTGAAGGCGGCGGCGGTTTCGCCCCCCGTGGCGAACCCGGCCCGACCGTTGAAGGCCGCGTGAAGTTCTTCAGCGCCGACAAGGGCTTCGGCTTCATCGCCGTGGACGACGGCGGCAAGGACGTGTTCGTGCACATCCGCGCCCTGGAAAAGTCCGGTCTGCGCAGCCTGGAACCCGAACAGCGTGTCCGTCTGACCATCACCCAGGGTCAGAAGGGTCCGCAGGCCGAAAGCGTCGCGCTGATCTAAGCGCACGCCGGTCTACCGGGAACAAGAGACAGGGCGGCTGGCAACAGCCGCCCTTTTTCTATTGCGGCCCAAGAAAACTGACCATTTCGGGGTTTTCTGGTTTCCCCTGCCGTAATCTTTTGTATCCTATGATCAATAATCTTTGGGGGAAGCAGCCTAATGCCACCGGACAAGCCGGTCTCAGCCAGTGCGGTCGATGCCTCCGCCGACGCCGAAGCGCGTCTGCTGCGGATGGAGGCTGCCTGGGTCGAGGAGCGCAGCCGCTTTCAACAGGAACGTCTGACCGCGGATAGCGAGGCCCGCCAGCTGCGGGAAACCATCGACGCCCTGCGTGACGCCCTGGAGCAAAACCGCATCGGCGAGGAAGAGCGCACCCAAAAGGCGGTGGCCGGCGCCAATGACGAGGTCCGCCAACTGCGCGGCACCGTCGATGCCCTGCGCGATGAAATGGAGCGCATGCGCATCGGCGAGCAGGAGCGCATCCAGAAGGCGGTGGCCGAGTCCAATGACGAGGCCCGTCAGCTCCGCGCCACGGTCGACGCCATGCGCGACGAGATGGAACGCATGCGCATCGGTGAGCAGGAACGCACCCAGGCCGCGGTGGCTGGCGCCAATGACGAAATCCGCCAGCTTCGCGCCACCGTCGATGCCTTGCGCGACGAGATGGAGCGCATGCGCATCGGCGAGCAGGAACGCACCCAGGCGGCCGTCGCTGGCGCCAATGATGAGATCCGCCAACTGCGCTCCACCGTCGATGCCTTGCGCGACGAGCTGGAGAAGCAAAATATCGGTGAGCAGGAACGCACCCAAAAGGCGGTGGCCGGCGCCAATGACGAGATCCGTCAGCTGCGCGGCACTGTCGATGCCCTGCGCGACGAGATGGAGCGACTGCGCAACGACAATCTGTCGGCCTTGAACGCCAGCGAGTCCTCGGCCAACCTGCAACTGACGCAATTGCGCGAGACCATTCAGGACCTGCGCGAGAAACTGGAAGCCCGCCCATGACCAACCAAGCCGAAGCGAAGCCCCGTCTCAAGCGTCGTGGTCAAAGCCGCAGCGATCTGCTGCTGGATGTCTCGAACAGGCTGGCTTTGTCGAACAATCTCGACGAGGCGATGGCCAGCATGCGCGACATCGCCACCGAAGTGATCGGGGCCGAGCGCAGTTCGATCTTCCTCAACGATTCCATCACCGGCGAGCTTTATGCCCGTATCACCGGAAAATTCTCGCGCGAGATCCGCATCCTGAACTCAACCGGCATTGCCGGCCATGTCTTCACCAGCGGCCAGGGGCTGTTGATCAAGGATGCCTATTCCGACGAACGCTTCAACCGATCGGTCGACCAGCAGACGGGCTTTACCACCAAATCCATTCTCTGCGCCCCCTTGCGCACCCTGAAGGGCGAGGTGATCGGCGTCGCCCAGCTTCTGAACAAGCTGGAGGGCGACTTCACCCAGGCCGATATGGATCTGCTGGAGGCGATTGTCTCGCAGGCCTCGGTGTCGCTGGAAAGCTTCCGCACCATCGAGAATATCGAGCGCGGCCGCAAGCAAGAGCTGGACTTCCTGAATGTGGTGTCCGAGATCAGCTCGGAACTGCAATTGGGCCCCTTGCTGCAAAAGATCATGTCGGCCATCACCCGTATGCTGGAGGCCGACCGCTCGACCCTGTTCATCAATGATGAAAAGACCAACGAGCTTTATACCGAGGTCGGCCAGGGCTTGGGCGCCATCACCATCCGTCTGCCCAACCATCTGGGCATCGCCGGCACGGTCTTCACCTCGAATCAAAGCGTCAATATCCCGCATGCCTATGCGGACCTACGCTTCAATCCGGCCTTCGACCGCAAGACCGGCTATTTCACCCGCTCGATCCTGTGCGTCCCTGTCACCAACAAGAATGGCAAGGTGATTGGCGTCACCCAGGTTCTGAACAAGCGCGGCGGGGCGTTCACCGATGATGACGAGGCGCGGCTGAAGGCCTTTACCTCGCAAATCTCCATCGGCCTGGAAAACGCCAAGCTGTTCGACGATGTTCAGGCCATCAAGAACTATAACGAGAGCATCCTGGAATCCATGTCCAACGGCGTCATCACCATGAATGCCGATGGACTGATCGTCACCTGCAACGTGGCGGGCCTGCGCATCTTGAAGGTGACGGCCAAGGAGATCATCGGCAAGAAGGCCGACGAGTTCTTCGGCACCGACAATGCCTGGCTGCTGGAAAAGCTGGCCGGTGTCGAGGAAAGCGGCCATGACGATGTGCTGGTGGATGCCGAACTGACGGTGGCCGGCGAACATCTGTCGGTGAACATCACCTTGATGCCGCTGACCAACGCCACCGACAAAAGCCTCGGTAAGATGGTGATGATCGAAGACATCTCGTCCGAGAAGCGCATGAAGTCGACCATGGCCCGCTATATGGACCCGACCTTGGCCGATCAGCTGATGGCTTCGGGCGCGAACCTGCTCGGTGGTCAGTCGGTCGAAGCGACCATCCTGTTCTCGGACGTGCGCAGCTTTACCACCCTGTCGGAAGAGTTGGGCGCTCAGGGCATCATCACCCTGCTGAACGAGTACTTCACCCTGATGGTCGATTGCCTGACCGAGCAGGGCGGCATGCTCGACAAGTTCATCGGTGACGCCATCATGGCCGTGTTCGGCACCGCCAAGCGTCACGAGGACGATCCCGACCGCGCCGTGCGGACCGCCATCAACATGATGACCGAGCTGCGCGGCTTCAACCAGCGCCGGGCCATCGAGGGCAAGCGCGGCATCGATATCGGCATCGGCCTGAATACCGACATGGTGGTCTCGGGCAATATCGGTTCCCCGAAGCGTCAGGACTATACGGTCATCGGCGACGGCGTGAACCTGGCCGCCCGCCTGGAAAGCGCCTGCAAGCAATATGGCGCTCATATCCTGGTCAGCGAATATACCTGGCATAAGCTCAAGGGCACCTATCGCGGCCGTCTGGTCGATAATGTGGTGGTCAAGGGCAAGACCAAGCCGGTCGGCGTCTATGAAGTGCTGGACTATCACAACGACGACAGCTTCCCCAATATGATGGGGGTGGTGCAGGCCTTCCAATATGGCGTCAAAGGCTTCCGCGAAGGCCATTTCCAGGATGCCCTGAAGGCCTTCAACGAAGCCCTGGGCTTCAATCCCAACGATGCCGCCAGCAAGATGTATGTCGAACGCTGCGACTATCTGCTCGCCAACCCGCCCGATGACTGGGACGGGGTCTGGGTGCTGAAGAGCAAATAGACATGCCGTTCCAGGGATTGCTGGGCTTCGTCGGATTGTTGCTGCTGGCCTGGGCCATCAGCGAGGACCAGCGCGGCGTTCCCTGGCGGGCGGTGATCGGCGGGCTGTTGCTGCAGCTGGGGCTGGCCCTGCTGCTGCTGAAGGTTCCCGCCAGCCAGTCGGCGTTCCTGCTGCTCAATGACGCGGTCGAGGCTTTGCAAAAAGCCACCGACACCGGCACCGCCTTCGTCTTTGGCTATCTGGGCGGCGGAGCCTTGCCCTTTGCCGAGAGCCATCCCGGCGCCTCCTTCATCCTTGCCTTCAAGGCATTGCCGCTGGTGCTGGTGATCTCGGCCCTATCGGCGCTGCTGTTTCATTGGGGGGTGATGCAGGTCATCGTCTCGGGGTTCGCCTGGCTGCTGCGCCGCTCCATGGGGATCGGCGGGGCCTTGGGGCTGGGGGCGGCGGTGCATGTCTTCGTCGGCATGATCGAAGCGCCTCTGCTGGTGCGGCCCTATCTTCTGCGCATGAGCCGGGGCGAGCTGTTCGCCCTGATGAGCTGCGGCATGGCCGGTATCGCCGGCACCATGATGGTGCTCTATGCCGGTATTCTGGGGCCGGTGATCCCCAATGCCTTGGGGAATATCCTCAGCGCCTCTTTGATCAGCACGCCGGCAGCCTTGGCGGTAGCAGCGTTGATGGTGCCGTTCCGCCCGGAAAGTGGTCAGGCCTCGGCCAAATTCCCCCGCGAGAGCGCCAACAGCATGGATGCCTTGGTCAAGGGCACCACCGACGGCATCGGCCTGCTGGTCAATATCATCGCCATGTTGCTGGTGCTGGTGGCGGTGGTGACGCTGGTCAATATGATGCTGGGGGTGCTGCCGGAGGTCTGGGGCGGCAAGATCACCTTGCAGCGCATGGCGGGCGCCGTCTTTACCCCGGTGCTGTGGGCCATGGGTCTGCCGTTCGAGGAAGCCAAGACGGCGGGGCTGCTGATGGGCACCAAGACGGTGCTGAACGAGTTTGTCGCCTATCTGGATATGGCGGCCTTGCCCGATGCCGCCTTGAGCCCGCGGGCGCGGCTGATGCTGACCTACAGCCTTTGCGGTTTCGCCAATCTGGGCAGCCTTGGCATCATGATCGGCGGCATCGGCGCCATGATCCCGGAACGCCGCACCGAGGTGGTGCAGCTGGGCATGAAGTCGATCCTGTCGGGAACCATCGCCACCTGCCTGAGCGGGGCCTTGGTGGGGCTGTTCTAGGGATAGCTGCTGGGGCAGTTGGGCGACTGCCCAAACCCGTTTGGAGGCATAGCCTCCAAGCCTCCAGTTTTATTATCGAATAAAATGACGGATGGGCTTGGGAGGCTGTGCCTCCCAATGGGGGATCGGGGGCAAGCCCCCGAAATGTTAAGTCCCGACGGCCAGCTTCGCCAGCGCCAAAATGCCTTCGCGGCTCTTCGCCCCGCAGATGAAGCGGGCCGGGTGGCAGAAGGTGGCGTCGGCCACGCCGGTCAGGCCGGCGAAGTCGGCGTCGCGCAGACCGGCCCAGGCTTCGGGCAGGGGCTGGCGCTTTTCGAACGAGCCGCGCTCGGGCATGACGGCGCTGCAGGTCCAGGCGTCACCCGCCGGGCGCAGGACATACAGGGCATCCTTCAGGTCCAGATCGAAGACGGCGTCTTCCCAGGGCACGCGGCGGTCCAGCAGCAGGATGCGCGGGTCTTCGGCGGCCAGGGCGGCTTGGGCGACGGTATGCTCGGCCACCACGGCGGCATGGGCATGGGCGCAGGCGCGGGCCAGGATGCTGGTGGCCAGCTCGGACGCCTGCTGGAAGGATTCGTCTTCGCGCCGGTGGGATTCGGCGAAGGAGACATTGAAGGTCTCGATCAGCACCGAGACGTGACCGGCATGCCAGGGCATGGCGCCGTTATCCATCAGATCCACATCGCGCAGCAGGCCGTTATCCAGCATGGTCTGGATGCGGGTGGCGGTTTCAGCCGTCTCGTGGGGCAGGAAATGCAGCACCGCCTTGGCGCCGTAATCCTTCCAGATCAGCCCGGCCGAGCTATAGGGCTCGCCATTGGGCCGCAACGGCTTGTCGCGCATATGGTGGTCATAGCGCCCCTTGGCCGGATCAAAGATGCCGCCCACATCGAACAGGACATCGGCGGCGGTCATCAGGCTTTCGTCGCGGGTGCGGGTCAGCTGCACCGCGCCATCGGTGGCGGCCTTCAGGATCGCATAGGCGAAGACATCGTCGGCATGAAAGCTGCCGCTATGGGTGACGGCGTTCAGCATATCGCTCACTGCGCCCGGATGATCTTGCCGTGATGGGGGCAATCGGCGGCGGCCAGATCGACATAAAGACCGGCGACGCTGTCGGGCTGCGGCAGCTTGGATTGGTCTTCACCGGGGAAGGCCTCGACCCGCAGACGGGTGGCGACCACGCCGGGATCGACCAGATTGACCTTGAGCTTGGTGTTGCGGGCGACTTCCGAGGCCCAGGTCAGGGCCAGGGTCTCCAGCGCGGCCTTCGAGGCGGCATAGGCGCCCCAATAGGGATGCACGCCCTCGGTGATGCCCGAGGTGGTGAAGATGGCGCGCCCGGAATCCGACTGGCGCAGCAGGCCGTCGAAGCTGCGGATCAGGCGCCAATTGGCGGTGACATTGACCGCCATCACCTCGGCGAAGTCCTTCAGGGCGAAATGCCCCACCGGGGACAGGCCGCCCAGAACGCCGGCATTGCCCACCAGGATGTCGAGCTTGCCGAACCGCTCATAGAGCGATGCGCCCATGCGGTCGATATCGTCGGGCTTGCGCAGGTCCAGCGGCACCAGCGTGGCCTTGTCGCCGGCGGCGCGGATTTCGTCATCCACCTCTTCCAGGCTGGCCTGGGAACGGGCCAACAGGATCACCTGGGCCCCTTCGGCGGCGAAGCGCTTGGCGACGGCGGCGCCAATGCCGCGCGACGCCCCGGTGATCAGGGCGGTGCGGCCCTCCAGACGGCGGATGGTCATGGGGCTTAGGCTCCGCTGGTCAGACGGCTCAGCGGGCCGTCGGCGACGCCCTCTTCGTGATCAGCCGACAGGATCGGATAATCACCGGTGAAGCAGGCATCGCAATGCTGCGGGTTCTCGGCATTGCGCTTTTCCTCGCCGACGGCGCGATAGAGACCGTCCAGCGAGATGAAGGCCAAGCTGTCGACGCCGATCAGCTTGGCCATGCCGGCCACGTCATAGCGGGCGGCCAGCAGCTTCTGGCGCTTGGGCGTGTCGATGCCATAGAAGCAGGAATGGGTGGTCGGCGGGCTGGAGATGCGCATATGCACCTCGGTGGCGCCAGCCTGACGGACCATCTCGACGATCTTGGTCGAGGTGGTGCCGCGGACGATGGAATCGTCCACCAGGATCACCCGCTTGCCCTGGATATGGGCGCGGTTGGCGTTGTGCTTCAGCTTGACGCCCAGATGGCGGATGCTGTCGGTCGGCTCGATGAAGGTGCGGCCGACATAATGGTTGCGGATGATGCCCAGCTCGAAGGGGATATTGGCCTCGGCGGCATAGCCCAGGGCGGCGGGGACGCCGGAATCCGGCACCGGGATCACCACATCGGCATCCACATGGCTCTCGCGGGCCAGTTCCTGGCCGATGCGCTTGCGCACGTCATAGACCGAGGTGCCTTCCATGACCGAGTCGGGACGGGCGAAATAGATATATTCGAAGATGCAGAAGCGGCGCGTGCTCTTGGTGAAGGGCTTGATCGAGCGCAGGCCGTTCTTGTCCAGGATGATCAGCTCGCCCGGCTCGACGTCGCGGACCAGCTCGGCGCCGACGATGTCCAGGGCGCAGGTCTCGGAGGCCAGGATATAGGCGCCGTCGGGCAGCTTGCCCAGCACCAGCGGGCGGATGCCCAGGGGATCGCGCACGCCGATCACCGAGTCCTTGCTCAGACAGACCAGCGAGTAAGCGCCTTCCACCTGACGCAGGGCGTCGATGACGCGCTCTTCGACGGTGGAATAAAGGCTGATGGCGATCAGATGGACGATCACCTCGGTGTCGGTGGTCGACTGGAACAGACAGCCGCGGCGCACCAGCTGCTTGCGGATGGTCAGGGCGTTGGTCAGGTTGCCGTTATGGGCGATGGCCAGACCGCCGAATTCGAAGTCGGCAAACAGCGGCTGCACGTTGCGCAGCATGGTTTCGCCGGTGGTGGAATAGCGCACATGGCCGACCGCCAGCTGGCCGGGCAGCTTCTTGATCACCGCTTCCGAGCCGAAATTGTCGGCCACATGGCCCATGCCGCGATGGCTGCGGAAATGTTCGCCGTCGAAGGTGACGATACCGGCGGCTTCCTGGCCGCGGTGCTGCAGGGCATGCAGGCCAAGGGCGGTATGGGAGGCGGCTCCGGCATGCCCGAAGATGCCGAACACGCCGCATTCTTCCTTGAGCTTATCGTCGTCGAACGGATTGGTGGTCAGCATCGTGGCGAAATCCTGGGTCATTTCGTGGTCTCGATCAGCCGCTCAAGGCCCCGGTTGTCATAGGCGGGCGAAGGCTTCTTGGCCTCGGCCGCCTGATCGGGTTTGGCGGAATTGGGGGCGGAACTGGAGGGGGCGTTGGCCGTGGCGGTCCCTGTCGGAGCAGGAGCGGCTTCGGCGCCCTTGGGCTTGGGCGCGGCCAGACGGTCGAACATATCCTTGGTCTGCTGGGCTTCGTTGACGGCGGCGGCGGCGTCGCGGGCGCGCTCTTCCACCGTGGTCAGCTGCGACGGCACCAGCGAGGCCAGCACACGCGAACCGGTGGCCAGCAAGGGCTTGGTCTTGGCGGTCGACAGGACTTCGGTCTCGCCCAGGTCGAGGAACTTGGTGGCGACGATGAAGCAGAGCGAGGCCAGGGCCAGACCGCGCACCAGCCCGAAGGCGAAGCCCAACGAGCGGTCCACCGAGCTGATGGCGCTGCGGCGCACGCCCTTGGAAATCATGTTGGTGATGATCGAGCAGATCACCAGCACCACCAGGAAGATGGCGACGCCGGCGGCGATGTCGGCGGCGGTGGCGTTCGAGATATATTTCTGGGCATAGGGCCGGGCATAGGGCAGGCCCCAGAACGCGGCCAGACCGGCGGCGGCCCAGCCGGCCATGGCCAGGGACTCGTAGACGAAGCCGCGCACCAGCGCCAGCACGCCCGAGCCGAGAAGGACAACCACGACCGCAATATCGACGGCGTTCAAGCTTTTCTCATCCCAGTCAAGATTGGCCTTTTCCCGCGGGGCGGAACAAGGCCACCAAATCCTGCACATGTCCGATGCGGCGCACCGCGATCGACCCTTCCGCCGGAGCCTTGGCTCCTTGGCCTTGGCGCCGCACCGCCGGAGCCAGTGCCTGGCCGAAGCCCAGTTTGGCGGCTTCCTTCAGGCGGGCATCCATCTGGCTGACGGCGCGAACCTCGCCCGACAGGCCGATTTCTCCGAACACCACCATGTCGGCATCCACCGGCATATCGGTGGCCGACGAGATCAGCGCAGCGGCGACCGCAAGGTCAGCCGCAGGTTCACCGATCCGCAATCCACCTGCGACGTTGAGATATACGTCATTGCCGCCCAAAGCAAGGCCGCAACGCGCATCCAGCACCGCCAAAATCATGGCGAGCCGTCCCGAGTCCCATCCGACCACCGCACGTCTGGGTGTGCCCAGGGCCGAAGCCGCCACCAGCGCCTGGATTTCCACCAGCATCGGGCGCGAGCCCTCGACCCCGGCGAAGACGCAGGAGCCGCTGACATTGCCGCGCCGCTCGGCCAGGAACAGCGCGGAAGGGTTGGCCACTCCCGACAGTCCGGCGTCGGACATTTCAAACACACCGATCTCGTCGGTGGCGCCGAAGCGGTTCTTCACCGCCCGCAAAATTCGGAACTGATGGCCGCGCTCGCCTTCGAAATAGAGCGTGCAATCGACCATATGCTCCAGCACCCGCGGCCCGGCGATCTGGCCGTCCTTGGTGACATGGCCGACCAGGAACAGGGTAAAGCCCCGCCGCTTGGCCATGCGGATCAATTCAGCGGCGCAAGCCCGCACCTGGGCGACGGTGCCGGGAGCCGAGTCCAGACTGTCTAGATACATAGTCTGAATCGAATCGATAACAACCACCGCCGGAGCTTCGCCCACATCCAGGCTGGCGGCGATGTCGCGCAAAGAGGTGGCCGAGGCCAGCTGCACCGGCGCCTTGGTCAGCCCGAGGCGCAAGGCCCGCAGCCGGACCTGTTCGACCGCTTCTTCGCCCGAGATATAGATGCAGGAGGCCTGATGCGACAAAGCCGCCATGGCTTGCAGCAACAGGGTGGATTTGCCGATGCCGGGATCGCCGCCCACCAGCAGGCAGGAGCCGGGGACCAAGCCGCCGCCGCAGACGCGGTCCAGCTCGGCGATGCCGGTCTGGCGGCGCGGCGGCGGGGCCGAGACACCTTCCAGCGGCACGAAATCGATCTTGCGCCCGCCCTTGCCGTTGCCCAAGCCCTTGGGCATGGCTTCGCGGGGTTCTTCCTCGGTGATGGAGTTCCAGGCTCCGCAGGCGTCGCACTTGCCCGCCCAGCGCGGATAGCTGGCACCGCAATCCTGACAGACGTAGCGGGTGGTAGTCTTGGCCACTTAGCGCCGCAGTTCCATCTTGATGGGCCCTTCGGCCCGGCCATGGATGAACTGGTCGACATAGGCGTTGTCGGCCTTGTCGACCTCGCCGGTCGGACCGACCCAGATCAGCTTGCCGTGATAGAGCATCGCCATGCGGTCGCTGATCTTGCGGGCCGAATGCATGTCATGGGTGATGGAGACGGCGGTGGCCCCCAGCTCCTTCACGCATTTCACGATCAGGTCGTTGATGACGTCGGCCATGATGGGATCAAGGCCGGTGGTCGGCTCGTCGAAGAAGATGATCTCGGGCTCGGTGGCGATGGCGCGGGCCAAGCCGACGCGCTTTTGCATGCCGCCCGACAGCTCGGACGGCGACAGCTCGCCGACATCGGGGCCGAGCCCGACCTGATAGAGCTTCTCGATAGCCTTGTCCTTGGCCTTGCGGCGGTCCATGCGCTGGCCCTGGATCAGGCCAAAGGCGACGTTCTCCCAGACCGGCAGCGAGTCGAACAGGGCCGCGCCCTGGAACAGCATGCCGAACTTGCGCAAGACCTGTTCGCGGTCCTTGGACTTCATCGACACCACATCCTCGCCATCCACCAGGATGGTGCCCTGGTCGGGCTTCATCAGCCCCAGGATGCATTTCAGCGTCACCGACTTGCCGGTGCCCGAGCCGCCGATGATGACGAAGCTTTCCGCCGGAGCGATGTCGAGGGTGATGCCGTCCAGCACCGTCTTGGGGCCGAAGCTCTTATGGACGTCGATTAGCTGGATCTTGGGGGTCGCGCTCATTTGTCGAAGAACAGCGCGGTGAGGATATAGTTGGAGGTCAGGATCAGGATCGAGGCCGAGACCACCGCATTGGTCGTCGCCTGACCCACACCCTGGGCGCCGCCCTTGGAGTGGTAGCCGTTATAGCAGCCCATCAGCGAGATGATGAAGCCGAAGGCGCCCGCCTTGACCAGGCCGGAAATCACATCCAGCGGCTTCAGATATTCCCAGGTGCTGTGCAAGTAAGTGGCCGGGTTGTAACCCAGCTTATAGGCGCCCACCACGAAGCCGCCGAAGACGCCGATGATGTCGGCCACCACCACCAGGCAGGGCAGCATCAGGATGCCGGCGATGATGCGCGGGGCGACCAGATATTTGAAGGGATTGGTCGAGAGCGTGGTCAGGGCGTCCACCTGTTCGGTGACGCGCATGGTGCCGATCTCGGCGGCCATGGCGGCGCCGATGCGGCCCGCCACCATCAGGCCCGCCAGCACCGGGCCCAGCTCGCGGGTGATTGAGATCACCACCACGGTCGCCACCGCGCCCTCGGCCGAGAAGCGGGCGAAGCCGGTATGGCTTTGCAGCGCCAGCACCATGCCAGTGAAGATGGCGGTCAGACCAACCACGGGCAGCGAGAAATAACCGATCTCGATCATCTGTCGCACGATCAGGCGCGGATAGATGGGAGGACGCACGCAATGGGACAGCGAGATGCCGGTAAAGGCCGCCATGCGCCCGGTATGGCGCACGAAGGACAGGACGAAAGCGCCGATGACGGCCAGGAAATTCATTGTGCCGCCCCGCCGATATAGGTCCGGTGATAGCGCCGCCCCAAGGCGGTGAGGATTTCATAAGGGATAGTGCCGGCGGCTTGGGCCACGGCGTCGAGATCGTTGCCGGGACCGATCAGCTGCAACAGCCCGCCGGGCTTGGCCGCAGGGGCTTTGGCGCAGTCGAAGATCATCAGGTCCATGGAAACGCGTCCCACCAGCGGCACGGAAACCCCCTCGAAGTGACCGCAGCCTCGGGTGAACAGGCTGCGGAACAAGCCGTCGGCATAACCGACGGAGACCACGGCCAGCCGTTCTTCTCCGCTGCAGCGATAACTGGCACCATAACCAACGGTATCGCCTGCGTCAACGCGGCGGGTCTGGACGATGCGGCCCTGGAGCGTCACCACCGGCTGCATGGGATTGGGCTTGTGCGGCACCGGATTGCCGCCATAGAGCGCAAGGCCCGGACGGGTCCAGTCATGGCGATAGTCCTCGCCCAGGAAGATGCCCGACGATGCCGCCAGACTGCCCTCGACCCCGGGGAACAGGGCGCGGATGCGGGCGAAGCGTTCGGCCTGGAGGGCGTTCATCTCGTGGTCCGGCTCGTCCGAGCAGGCGAGATGGCTCATCACCAGTGTCAGCGCGAAGCTCGTCTGGCCTCTCAGGCTTTCGGCCTCGGCCAGGCTTAGGCCGAGCCGCGACATGCCGGTATCCACATGCAGGATGGCGGGCAGGCGGCGGCTGCGCACCAGACATTCGGTATGCCAGGCGGCGACCTGCTCCATGCTGTTCAGCACCGGGATCAGGTCATGCTCGACGAACAGGGATTCGCTGCCGGGGAAGGGGCCGGACAGCACCATGATCTCGGCCTCGCCCAACAGCGGGCGCAGAGCCAGACCTTCCTCGGGGGTGGCGACCACGAAGCGGCGGCAGCCGGCGGCCCTCAGGGCCGGAGCCACCTTGTCGGCCCCCAGACCATAGGCGTCGGCCTTGACCACGGCGGCGGTCTGGCCGTGGCGATGCTTGGCCGCCAGCAGGCGCCAGTTCGCGACAATGGCGTCCAGATCAATGGTCAGCAAGGCGCTGGCCTGGGCAGGAAGGGAAGAGGTCATTCCTCGGGATACTCGGTGCCGTGCCAGTTATCCAGATCGCCGAAGCGGGTATATTGGCCGTCGAAGAACAGCCGCACCGCGCCCACCGGGCCGTGACGCTGCTTGGCGATGATGGCTTCGGCGGTGTTGGTCACTTCGCCCAGCCGCTTGTGCCAGTCTTCGTAACGCTGGTTGAACTTGTCTTCGGCCTCTTCCGGGCGGCGGCCGGGTTCGGCGCGTTCCAGGTAATATTGTTCGCGATAGACGAACATCACCACGTCGGCGTCCTGCTCGATCGAGCCGGATTCGCGCAGATCGGCCAGCTGCGGGCGCTTGTCTTCGCGCTGTTCCACCGCACGGGACAGCTGTGACAGGGCGAGCACGGGAATTTGCAGCTCCTTGGCCAGCGCCTTCAGGCTGCGGGTGATGTCCGAGATTTCCTGCACGCGGTTTTCCGAGCGTTTGCCCGAGGTGCCCTGAAGCAGTTGCAGATAGTCGATGACCACCATGCCCAGGCCATGGGTGCGGGCCAGACGCCGTGAGCGAGTGCGCACCGCCGAGACCGACAGGGCCGGGGTGTCGTCGATGTACAGCGGCAGATCGTGCAGCTCTTGCGCCGCCACCACCAGACGCTCGAACTCCTCGTGGGACATCTCGCCCTGGCGGATCTTGTGGGAATTGATCTCGCAGCGTTCGGCCAGGATACGGGTGGCCAGCTGGTCGGCCGACATTTCCAGCGAGAAAAAGGCCACGACGGCGCCGTCGGTGCATTTCTTCTCACCGGTGGGCGAAGTTTCCCAGCGGCAGGCCTTGGCGGCGTTGAAGGCCATGTTGGTGGCCAAGGCGGTCTTACCCATGGAGGGACGACCGGCCAGGATCAGCAAGTCGGACTTATGCAGGCCGCCCAGCTTTTTATCCATATCGCGCAGGCCGGTGGTGACGCCCGACAGCTTGCCTTCGCGCTTATGGGCGGCCTCGGCCAATTCGATGGCGGCCAGCACGCTGGCCTTGAAGGGGCGGAAACCGCCTTCGGCCTGACCGGCGGTGGCCAGTTCGAACAGTTTCTTTTCGGCGATTTCGATCTGGGCGGTGGCGCTGTCGTCGATCTCGGGCTCGAAGGCGTCGTTGACCATGTCTTCGCCGACGGCGATCAATTCGCGGCGCAGATGCAGATCGAAGATCAGGCGGCCGTAATCCTCGGCATTGATGATGGTCACCGCCGCGCCGGCCAGACGGGCCAGATAGGCGTCGCCGCCCATTTCCGTCAGACCGGGATCGTTGCCCATATAGGTCTTCAGCGTCACCGGATTGGCGATCTGATTGCGGGCCGCCAATGCCTGGCAGGACTCATAGATGCGGCCATGCACAGGGTCGGCGAAATGCTCGGCCCGCAGGAACTCGGCAACCTTCTCCAAAGCGCGGTTGTTGGTCAAAACAGCGCCCAAAAGAGCCTGCTCCGCCTCATAGTTATGGGGCGGGACGCGGACCATGCCGGATTCGGGGCCGGACGCGGGGGAAGAAGGGTTCTGCAACATGGCGCGCAGACTAGCAGATGCCCCGCCGCAAGGGCAGACGGAAACATGCGCCCAGCCCCCGAAAACGGGGATAACTGACCTGTGAACTTTGGGGATAAGTGCTTTGGACAGCACCAGGTCGGCGCCGCCCAAAACTGGGCGGCCGCGTCATGCTGAACACCCAATGGGGTTCAGAAAATCCGATCCGCTGGCAGGAAGTCCCGAAAACCGGGACTCCCCCTTCCCACGCGGGGAAGGGGGCGGATCGGCAGGACGGAGAAGCCTGATTAGGCCTGCTCTTCCTCGGTGGTCTCGACTTCAACCTCGGCCTCTTCGGCCTCGACTTCAGCTTCTTCGACCTGAGCGGCCTTGGCGGCGCGCTCGGCTTCTTCCTGCGAACGGGCGACGGTGATGTTCACCACCACGGCCACTTCCGGATGCAGGCTGACGCGAACCGGGTAGGTGCCCAGGCTCTTGATCGGGGTGTCCAGGTGAACCTGACGACGCTCGATGGTGAAGCCGGCTTCCTTGATGGCGTCGGCGACGTCACGACCAGAGACCGAACCATACAGCATGCCGCCTTCGCCAGCCTGGCGGATCATCAGCAGAGCCAGACCGTCCAGCTTGACGGCAACGGCCTGAGCTTCTTCACGACGCTTCAGGTTCGCGGCTTCCAGCTGAACGCGCTGGGCTTCGAAGCGGGCCTGGTTTTCCTTGTTGGCGCGGAGCGCCTTCTTCTGGGGCAGGAGATAGTTGCGAGCAAAACCGGTCTTCACCTTCACGGTGTCGCCCATCTGGCCCAGCTTCTCGATGCGCTCAAGCAGGATGACTTCCATCACTTTTCCTCCTGGCCACTGGCGTCCCGCCGCCGTGGCCTCGTCCAATGCCTAACCAATCCGACTCCAGCGACGGCGAACAGCGCCCACTGGAGCAACGCGACGAAGGTCGCGTAAAAGAACACGAGCAAGAAGCCCGCACCGGGTTTGCCGCGCAAAAAGCTATGCATTGCGCCCAAACCCGAAAACACATAGGGCCAGACCAGAACCAGCGCGAGGTTGCGGGCCACATAGCCCACATCTCCGCCAGCCGTCAGGCCGACCCCCGCCGCCACCGCCAAACCGACCGCCACAAAGTGGGGCAGGAAGGTTTCGCAATAGGCCGGGCTGGGGCGAAGCGCCTTGCCGGCCTTGACGACGGTCCATTCCGCCAACATCCCGTTTCCGACCGCGATCGTCAGCCAAAGGCAGCAAGCGATGCCGGGCATCATGGCGCTGGTCAGACCGATCAGCGCATCGCGCATCTCGGGCTGCATCGCAGCCATCTCGGCGCCGTTGACGAACTGGGATACATGTTGATGCACCAGTTCGGCGACGCCGATACCCTTTACCGCCAGGAAGCCAGCCACAATAAGCAGCAGACTCCCCGCAATCACGGTCAGCCAGGCCAGGATATGGCCCAGCGGGTACCATTCGATGTCGTCACCCACAGTCTTGGCGGGACGCCAGAGCAAGCCCTGACGCACCACCACCAAGGTGGGCAGGATGGACAGCACGGCAAAATGGAGAACGGCATGATATGCCGTCAAAGCCACTGAAACCGCTGCTACGGCCGCCGCTGCCAGAGCGAACATCGCTCCCAGAGACAAGCCAGCCATCATTAAGGGCAGGGGAAGGATCAGCATCAGCGGAACGCTTAGCGAGCCGCCGGTGGTAGCCGAGACATAGACCAGTGCAGTGACCAGTCCTGCCGCAACCGCCAGTGCGCTATCCCCTTTGGACCCAAAGCCCTCAAACATCGAAGTTCTCCGAGACGGGGCCGGTTCCGATCAAGCCCAAGGACAGGATCGGACCGGCTCGCCGGGACGGACTTACTTCACCACGTAGGGCAGCAGACCCAGGAAGCGAGAGCGCTTGATGGCACGAGCCAGTTCGCGCTGCTTCTTGGCCGAAACCGCGGTGATGCGGCTCGGGACGATCTTGCCACGCTCGGAGATGAAGCGCTGCAGCAGCTTGATGTCCTTGTAGTCGATCTTCGGAGCGCCCTCGCCCGAGAACGGGCAGGTCTTGCGGCGACGGAAGAAAGGACGGCGGGGAGCGCCACCGGCGGGACGGCCGGCAGCGGCGCCCGGGGTACGGGTTTCGGTCTTCATGCCTCGGCTCCTTCAGCGCCACGGGGACCACGGCTATAACCGCCTTCACGGCCATAACCACCTTCACGACGCGGACGGTCACCGTCTTCGCGGCGCGGACGCTCGTCGCGCTGGTTCTTCGACAGCATGACGGCCGACGGAGCTTCTTCCAGCTCTTCGACGCGGATGGTCAGGTAGCGCAGGATGTCTTCGTTCAGCGACATCTGGCGTTCCATTTCCTTAACGGCAGCGGAAGGCGCATCGATGTTCAGCAGGACGTAGTGGCCCTTGCGGTTCTTCTTCATGCGATAGGCGATGTTGCGCAGGCCCCAATATTCACGCTTGGAGACCGAGCCGCCCAGGGCGGTGAGGATATTGGTCAGTTCGTCGGTCAGGGTCTCCACCTGGGTGGCGGCGATGTCCTGACGCGCGATGACCACGCATTCATACAGCGACATTGATAAACTCCTTACGGCTTGTCTCTTCCCATCAGGCCCATGTCGAAGGCATGCGGGCATAGCCGGCACCATGCCGGCAAGGAGCAAGAAGCCGCGCACTATACAGGAATCTTTTTCCGGCGCAAGCGATCAGAGTCGTCCCTTTTCGCGCGATACATATAGATAAAGGCGGGTGCCCTTCCGCCGGGCTTGACTCCTATGGGGCAAACGCTATTCCTAGGGGGCTGAATCAAGAAAGAGGGCAATATGTCGCGTGCTATCGTCTTTCCGGGGCAGGGCTCCCAGGCCGTCGGCATGGGCCGCGAGCTGGCCGAGGCTTTCCCCATCGCCCGTCAGGTCTTCGAAGAAGTCGACGAGGCGCTGAAGCAGAAGCTGTCCCAGATCATGTGGGAAGGCCCGGCTGACGATCTGACCCTGACCGAGAATGCCCAGCCGGCCCTGATGGCCGTGTCGCTGGCGGTGATCCGCGTGCTGGAGCAGCAGGGCGGCTGGAAGCTGGCCGAGCAGGCGGCCTTTGTCGCCGGTCACTCGCTGGGCGAATATTCCGCTCTGGCCGCCGCCGGCACCTTCACGCTGGCCGACACTGCTCGTCTGTTGAAGGTCCGCGGTCAGGCCATGCAAAAGGCCGTGCCGGTGGGTCAAGGCGCCATGGCTGCCCTGCTGGGCGCCGAGTTCGAGCAGGCCAAGGAAATCGCCGCTCTCGCCGCTCAGGGCGACGTCTGCGAAGCCGCCAACGACAACGCCTCCGGTCAGGTGGTGATCTCGGGCTCCAAGGCCGCCATCGACCGCGCCATCGCCATCGCCGCCGAGAAGGGCCTGAAGCGCGCCATGCTGCTGCCGGTGTCCGCTCCCTTCCATTGCGCCCTGATGCAGCCCGCCGCCGACGCCATGGCCGAGGCTCTGGCCGGGGTCGAGATGAACAATCCGGTGGTTCCGGTGGTCGCCAATGTGCTGGCGTCGGCCGTGCAGGACGCCGCCGAGATCCGCAAGCTGCTGGTGGCCCAGGTCACCGGCACCGTGCGCTGGCGCGAAAGCGTGCTCTATATGAAGAGCCAGGGCGTCGATAACTTGGTCGAGACGGGCGCCGGCAAGGTGCTGGCCGGTCTGGTCAAGCGCATCGACAAGGAGGTGTCCGCCATCTCCCTGAACACCCCGGCCGATATCGAAGCCTTCCTCAAGGGCTGATCTAGGGAGACTGAAAACATGTTCGATCTTACCGGCAAGACCGCCCTGGTGACCGGCGCTTCAGGCGGCATCGGCGGCGCCATCGCCAAGGCTCTGCATGCCCAGGGCGCCACCGTCTGTCTGTCCGGCACCCGCCGCGAAGCCCTTGAGGCCGTCGCCGCCGAGCTGGGCAATGAGCGCGTGCATATCGTCACCGCCAACCTGTCCGACCCCGCCTCGGTCGAGCAGCTGGCCAAGGATGCCGAAGCGGCCCTGGGTTCGCTGGACATTCTGGTGAACAATGCCGGCCTGACCAAGGATGGTCTGGTCATGCGCATGAAGGACGAGGACTGGGCCAGCGTCATCGACGTCAACCTGACCGCCGCCTTCCGTCTCTGTCGCGCCGCGATCAAGGGCATGATGAAGCGCCGCACGGGCCGCATCATCAACATCACCTCGATCGTCGGCGTCACCGGCAATCCCGGTCAGGTCAATTATGCCGCCTCGAAGGCCGGCATGATCGGCATGGCCAAGTCGCTGGCCCAGGAAGTGGCCTCGCGCGGGATCACCGTCAACTGCATCGCGCCGGGTTTCATCACCTCGGCGATGACCGATGCGTTGAACGACGACCAGAAGAGCAAGCTGCTGGTGGGCATCCCCGCCGGCCGCATGGGCGAGGTGAATGAAATCGCCGCCGCCGCCGTCTATCTGGCCAGCAATGAAGCCGCTTACGTGACCGGTCAGACCGTGCATGTGAACGGCGGCATGGCGATGATTTAAAACAAAGAATCCTGTTTCGCCCCCGCCGGTGGGCGCCAAGGACGGTTTCGGGTGGCTCCTATTGCTGGTCAAGCCCGGAAAACTGTGCTAGGAAACCGGCACCTTTCGCCGGATTTTCCGGGAGGTCGGCCCTTCGTCAAGGGGAGCTGCCGACCATCTGGGGTCCGAACGCAACCGAGTTAATCCTGAGGGGTAGCAAATGTCTGATGTCGCCGAGCGTGTGAAGAAGATCGTCGTCGAGCATCTGGGTGTCGAAGCTGACAAGATCACCGATACCGCCAGCTTCACCGACGATCTGGGCGCTGACAGCCTGGACACCGTCGAGCTGGTGATGGCTTTCGAGGAAGAATTCGGCGTGGAAATCCCCGATGACGCCGCCGAAAAGATCCTGACGGTGAAGGACGCCATCGACTTCATCACCGCCAACAGCTAAGGCGGAGATGCACGCGCCGGCCTGTATCCGGGCCGGCGCGGCAAAGTCTTTATTCACGGAACGGGTAGCAGAACCGCATGAGACGAGTTGTCGTCACCGGCCTGGGCATGGTCACGCCGCTGGGCGTCGGTCAGAAGGTCAACTGGGACCGTATCACCAAGAGTGAATCCGGTCTTCGCGCCATTGAACATTTCGACGTCTCCGACCTGCCGGCGAAGATCGCCGGTGTCGTCCCTCGGGGCGAAGGTGAGGGGCTGTTCAATCCCGATTCCTTTAGCACGGCCAAGGATCGCCGCCGCATGGACGAGTTCATCGTCTATGCCATGGCCGCCGCCATCGAAGCGGTGGAAGATTCCGGCTGGATGCCCGAGGGCGAAGAAGATCGTGAACGCACCGGCGTCATGATCGGCTCCGGCATCGGCGGTCTGCCCTCCATCGCTGAGGGTGGTCACACCATCGTCGCCGGTGGTCCGCGCAAGATTTCGCCCTTCTTCATTCCCGCCTCGCTGATCAACCTGGCCTCGGGCCATGTGTCGATCAAGTACGGCTTCAAGGGCCCGAACCATTCGGTGGTCACGGCCTGCGCCACCGGCTCGCACGCCATTGGCGATGCCGCCCGCATCATTCAGTTCGGCGATGCCGAGGTGATGGTGGCTGGCGGTGCCGAGGCTGCGGTCTGCCGTCTGGGCATGGCTGGCTTCTCGGCCGCCAAGGCGCTTTCGACCGGCTTCAACGATACCCCCTCCAAGGGCTCGCGCCCCTGGGACAAGGACCGTGACGGCTTCGTCATGGGCGAGGGCGCCGGTATCGTCGTGCTGGAAGAGTACGAGCATGCCAAGGCGCGCGGCGCCAAGATCTATGCCGAAGTCATCGGCTATGGCATGTCGGGCGACGCCTATCACATCACCGCCCCGTCCTCGGACGGCAATGGTGGTTTCCGCGCCATGAAGGCGGCTTTGTCCCGCGCCGGCATCAATGTCGACGATGTGGACTATGTCAACGCCCATGGCACCTCGACCCCGCTGGGCGACGAAATCGAACTGGGCGCCGTCAAGCGTCTGTTCGGTGAGCACGCCTATAAGCTGGCCATGTCCTCGACCAAGTCGGCCATCGGCCACTTGCTGGGCGCCGCCGGTGCGGTGGAAGCCATCTATTCGGTGCTGGCCATCCAGAATAGCCTGCTGCCGCCGACCCTGAACCTGGACAATCCATCCGAGGGTTGTGACATCAATCTGGTCGCTCATACCGCCCAGGAACGCAAGGTCAAGATCGCCCTGTCGAACTCGTTCGGCTTCGGCGGTACCAATGCCTCGCTGGTGTTCCGGGCCGTCTAAGCAAGATGACCAAGGTTCTGATCCGCCTCGCCATCGCCCTGTTTATTTTCGGGGCGGTGGGGGGCGGTTCGCTTTTCTGGGCCCGCATGGCGGCTCAGACACCCGGCCCGTCTCCGGTCCCGACCAATCTGGTGGTCGCCAAGGGTTCGGGCAGCCAAGTGATTTCCGAACAATTGGCCGAGGCCGGGGTGATCCGCCGTCCCTGGCTGTTCCTGCTGACCCTGCGTCTGTCCGGCCATCCCAGCCTGCAGGCCGGTGAATATGCCTTTCCGGCAATGATCAGCCTCAACGGCATCATCGAGATGATGCATAAAGGCCAGGTGGTGGTGCACAAGATCACCGTCGCCGAGGGCCTGACGGTGCATCAGGTGCTGGCCGAACTGCGTCAGGCCGAAGGGCTGGCCGGGGGCGTGCCGCAAATTCCCGATGAGGGTAGCCTGTTGCCGCAGACCTATTTCTACAGTCTGGGCGATAGCCGTGACTCGGTTCTGGGCCGCATGGAGCGGGGAATGAACGAGGCGCTGGACGATCTTTGGCCCAAGCGCAAGAAGCTGCCGCAGATCCCCAACAAGATGGATGCGCTAATCCTGGCCTCGATCGTCGAGCGGGAAACCGCATTGCCGGCCGAGCGTCCGCATATCGCCGCCGTCTTCTTGAATCGGCTGAAGCTGCATATGCGCCTGCAATCGGACCCGACGGTGATCTATGCCGCCAGCAAGGGCGAGGGGGTGCTGGATCATCCGCTGACCCGCGACGAGCTGGCCCTGAAGAGCCCCTTCAACACCTATGCCTCGGATGGATTGCCGCCCGGCCCCATCTGCAATCCCGGCCGCGCCAGTTTGCAGGCGGTGCTGAACCCGGCGGACAGCGACGATCTTTACTTCGTCGCCGATGGCTCGGGCGGGCATGTCTTCGCCAAGAGCCTGGACGAGCATAACAAGAACGTCGCCAAATGGCGGCAGGTGGAAGCCCAAAAGGACGTGAAGGCAGAGGCCAAGGCTGAATCCAAGCCGAAGCCCAAAGCCGCCTCTCATTGATCTGAGTCAATCTCGGGCGATGGCTTCGCGGCTAGACTGCCGCCATGACCTTTCTTCCCCTCTGTCTGGCCTTCGCCCTCTTTCTCGCCGCCCATAGCCTGCCATCGTTGCCGGGCCTGCGGGCGCGTCTGGTGGCGCGTCTGGGCGAGAGGCGGTATTTGCTGGCACATTCTCTGGTGGCGCTGGGTAGCCTGATCTGGCTGGTGGCGGAAACTCTGGCGGCCCCCAGGCTGGATTTGTGGGGGCATCCGCTCTGGGCCCGCTGGGTGCCGGTGCTGGTGATGCCGCTGGTCTGTTTCCTGCTGGTGGCCGGGCTGAGCACGCCCAACCCCTTTTCCCTGGGCATCGGCGGCAAGGGCTATCGTCCCGATCGTCCCGGTATCGTCGGGCTGACCCGTCATCCCATTCTGTGGGCGGCGGCGGTCTGGGGCGGGGCGCATCTGTTTCCCAATGGCGAATTGCGGGCGCTGCTGCTGTTCGGCGGGCTGTGCGCCTTCAGTCTGATGGGGATGGTTCTGTTCGATCGCCGCCGCCGTCAGGCGCTGGGGGGCGACTGGGAGGCGCTGCAGCAAGCCACCCGGCTGTCCGCCGCCGATCTGCCGGGTCTGATCTGGCGCGGGTTGGCGGGGCTGTTGCTCTATGTCGCGCTGTTGCATCTGCATGGGCCGGTCATCGGCGTTTCCCCTTTAGACATATTCCAATAACCCTGAAATCCTTGACCTTTCCCCTCCGCCGGTGCTTTGTTCTCCGGTTCGATTTAGGAGAAGCACAGCTCATGTTGAACCATCGCTCGGAGCAGCCGTCGCGCCCCGTCGATCTGCCGTTCTCGCCGGTGCTGCTGGCGGGTCTGGCCCTGGCTCCGGTGCCGCCGCGCCTGTTGCAGCCGCTGTTCGACGCCATCCTGTCGGTGGTGCGCCGCCGTCACCCGGATATTCTGGAGCGGCTGGCAGCCTATCCCCATTCGGTGGTGGGCATCGACCCGGTGGACCTGCCCTTCGTGCTGATCCTGGAGCCGATCCCCGAGCAGCCGATGCTGACCGTCTGCCGTGATTTCGACGATATCCGCCCGACGGCGGTGATCCGTGGGCCGCTGGAGATGCTGTTCAATCTGGCCGAGGGCAAGATCGACGGCGATGCGGCTTTCTTCTCGCGCCAATTGGTGATCGAGGGCGACACCGAGGTGGTGCTGGCCCTACGCAATGCCGTGGACGGCGCCGGCATCAATCTGGAAGACGACTTCGCCGCCACCCTGGGGCCGCTGGCCCGTCCGCTGCGCCATGCCGCCACTGTGGGTGGCTGGCTTTATAAGCGGATGTCGCGCGATATGAGTATGCTGCGCTCGGCGATCGTTGGTCCGGCTCTGCGCAGCACCGACGCGCAATCCGCCCGTATCAATGAGTTGGAGGCCGAGGTGGCGCAGATGCGCCGCAATATGCGCCACCGGGAGAACCGCGCATGAGTCTGGATAATGTCGAGCTGGTCTGTCCCGCCGGAACTCCGGCAGCCCTGAAGGCGGCGGTGGATGCTGGGGCAGATTGCGTCTATCTGGGCTTTCGTGACGAGACCAACGCCCGCAATTTTCCCGGCCTGAATTTCAGCCGTCTGGAACTGGCGGACGGCATCGCCTATGCCCATGAGCGTGGCGCGAAAGTCTTGGTGGCCATCAACACCTTTCCCCGCGCCGGCCATCCTGAGATATGGCATCAGGCGGTGGATGACGCTGCCAAGCTGAAGGCCGACGCGGTGATCCTGGCCGATGTGGGCCTGTGCGACTATGCCAGCCGCAAGCATCCCCAACTGCGCCTGCATCTCTCGGTACAGGCTTCGGCCTCGTCGGCGGAAGCGATCCGCTTTTATCATGAAGCCTTCGGCATCAAGCGCGCCGTGCTGCCGCGCGTCTTGACGGTGCCGGAAATTGCCGAACTGTGCCGTCATGTGCCGATCGAGATGGAAGTCTTCGTCTTCGGCGGCCTGTGCGTGATGGCCGAGGGCCGCTGCTCCCTGTCGTCCTACGCCACCGGCCTGTCACCCAATATGAACGGCGTCTGCTCGCCCGCCAGCCATGTGCGTTATGTGGAAAAAGGCGACAAGGTGGTCAGCCAGTTGGGCGGCTTCACCATCAACAGCTTCGGCTCGGGCGAGCCGGCTGGCTATCCCACCCTGTGCAAGGGCCGTTTCGAGGCCAATGGCAAGTTGAGCTATCTGTTCGAGGAGCCGACCTCGCTCAACACCCTGTCGATCCTGCCCGATCTGATCAAGGCCGGCGTCACCGCCTTCAAGATCGAGGGGCGTCAGCGCGGCCGCGCCTATGTCGCCAGTGTGGTTCAGGCCTTCCGCCAGACGGTGGACGCCATGCGCCGGGGCGAAGCTCCGCCCGAGATCGATCTGGACAACATCACCGAGGGTAACCGTCAGACCTCGGGTGCGTATGAGAGGAGCTGGCGATGAGCGCCAAGCTGACTTTGGGGCCGGTCCTGTTCAATTGGAAGCCCGAGACCTGGCGCGATTTCTATTTCCGCATGGCCGACGAAGCCCCGGTCGAGACGGTGCATCTGGGCGAGGTGGTCTGTTCCAAGCGCACACCCTTCTTCGAGAAGTATATTCCCGAGGTGGCCGAGCGACTGGCCGCCGCCGGGAAAGAGGTGGTGCTGTCCTCTCTGGCTCTGATCATGTCCGAAAAGGAACGGGATGGCGCCCGATCCCTGGCGGCTGATGCCGGTGAGTTCCTGGTCGAGGCCAACGACTATTCGGTGGCGGCTGCCCTCAAGGGACGCGCCCATGTGATCGGACCTCTGGTCAATGTCTATAACGAAGGCACCCTGGCCTATCTGGCCCGCCATGGCGCCGTGCGCGTCTGCCTGCCCCCCGAGCTGCCCGCGACCACCGTGGCGCTGCTGGCGCGACAGGGGCTGGCGGAGATCGAGGTGATGGCCTTCGGTCGCCTGCCGCTGGCGATTTCCGCCCGCTGCTACCATGCCCGCTCGCGCAATCTGCATAAGGACGGCTGTCTTTATGTCTGTGGCGAGGATGCCGACGGCATGGATGTGGACACCATGGACGGCAAGCCCTTCCTGACGGTCAACGGCACCCAGACCATGTCCTTCCACTATGCCAATCTGCTTGGCGAACTGCCCGAGCTGGCGCAGTTGGGCGTAGGGCGCTTCCGCCTGTCACCTCATAGCTGCGATATGGTGGCTGTGGCCAAATTGTTCCGCGATACACTGGATGGCAAGCTTTCAGTTGAGGAGGCTCTTAACCATTTGGATGGGCTGGCACCGAATGCGGCATTCTCCAATGGTTATATCCATGGACGTGAAGGCCATATGACTGTATGCGGCGAACCTCTGATCCGTTAGTGTGACGACTTTAATATATGCACAGGCTGGAGGTCGGCTCTGCCTAATGACGGGAAAACGCGCCTGAGCGCTGGGGTGGAGCTTGGCCATAGGCTGAGCCGCTGGCTGCGCTTGCGCTTTTTCCTGATCCTGTTGCTGCTGGCGGGCGTATCGATTGCCGCCTATTCGGTGTTCAACGCCCTGGTCAGCGGCCAGGAGGAAGGCGGTGAACTACTGATCCAGTCGGGACGGCAGCATCTGCTGGTGCAGAGAATCGCCACCAATGCTCTTCGTTATGAGTATGCGCCGCTGGACGAACAGGCCAGTCTGCGCAATCTGCTGCGCGACGATGCCCAGCAATTGGTGACGGTGCAGCGGTCCCTGAATTATGAGGTCGCGGGAAGCTCGGCCCGTAAGCAGGCGGAAGAGATCCTTTATAGCGATCCCCACCATCTGATCCGCAATATCCAAGACCTGGACGGGCTGGTCACGGCGCTGGTGCAGCTGCCCAACGATATGAGCAGCGAACGCCACCGGCTGGCCAAGCAAATCGGCGCTCTGTCCGACGGCAGCCTGGGGCAGGCTCAGGAGGCGCTGCAATCGATCCTGGCCAATGGGCTGGGGCATCGGGTGCGGGATCTGCATGTCTTCGCGGTGGTCGGCGAGATCCTGTTCATCGGCTTGCTGCTGGTGATGGCCCGCATTGTGTTCCGGCCCCTGCTGCGCCATACCAACGAGACCATGTTCCAATTGGCCTCGCTGGAACGCTATCACCGCTCGGTGGTGGATTCGCTGGCGGACGGCATTCTGGTGCTGGATCCCGAACATCGCCGCATCGAATCCCTGAACCCCTCGGCGCGGGACATCTTCCATCTGGATGAAGCCAAGGCCCATGGTCTGCCGCTGGACTCCCTGATCCCCACCTCGGCCCATCAAAGCCTGCCGCAGCTGCGGCGCTGGTTGCGGCGCGAGGTGTTGGGCTGCGGCGGCGAGGGCGAGTCCTTCCATCTGGAGGTGACCATCCGCGAAACCGCCATCGACGGCTTCGACCGGCTGATCGCCGTGGTGCGCGACGTCACCAAGCAGGTCGAGGCGGAAGAGCGGGTCCAGACCCTGAACCATGCCCTGGAGCAAAGCGGCGCCTCGGTGCTGATCACCGATACCGATGGGGTGATCATCTATGCCAATCCCCAAACCACCGCCATTACCGGCTATAGCCGTGATGAACTGGTCGGGCAGACGCCGCGCATCTTGCAATCGGGCATGACCCCGGCGTCGGTCTATGCCGACATGTGGGGCACGGTGAAGTCGGGGCAGGCATGGCGCGGCGAGATGCTGAACCGTCGCAAGAATGGCGAGCTTTATTGGGAATCCTTGGTGATCTCGCCTTTGCGCAATGCCACCGGCCAGATCACCCAGTTCATCGCCGTGACCGAAGAGATCACCGACCGCAAGATGATGGAAGATGCGCTGGTGGTGGCCAAGCAGCAGGCCGAGCGGGCCAGCCGCTCGAAGTCAGACTTCCTGGCCAGCATGAGCCACGAGCTGCGCACGCCGCTGAACGCCATCATCGGCTATTCCGAATTCATGGGCTGCGAGCCCTTTGGGCCGCTGGGCGACAGCAAATACAACGAATATCTCGGCCATATCCATGAATCGGGGCGGCATCTGCTGGAACTGATCAACGACATGCTGGATCTCAGCAAGGTCGAAGCCGGCAAGCTGCCGCTGGAAGAGGAAGAGATCGATCTGGAGCGCAGCCTGCAGGTGGCGCTGCATCTGGTGGACGAGCGCGCCAGCCGGCGGAATGTCACCGTGTCGCCCTTTATCCCGGTGGGGCTGCCGCGCCTTTACGCCGATAATCTGCGGTTGAAGCAGATTGTGCTGAACCTTTTGACCAACGCCATCAAGTTCACCCCCGAGGGCGGCGAGGTCAGTCTGAAGGTCGAGATCGAAGAAAGGACCGGCTGGCTGAGCCTGATGGTCACCGATACCGGCGTCGGCATCTCGCCCGAGGATATCGAGCGGGTTCTGGAGCCCTTCAGCCAGGTGGCCAATCCGATGGTCTCGCGCGAGGAAGGCACCGGCCTGGGCCTTCCCATCACCAAACGGCTGGTCGAGCTGCATGGCGGAACCTTGCACCTGGACAGCGTCCTGGGGAAAGGCACCCGTGCGACGGTGCGCCTTCCCCCATCCCGTCTGCTGACTTAGCTCCGCACCTTCGCCAGGAAGCCGTCCACCGCCTGACGCAGATCGTTGGAGCGGGCTTGCAGGCTGTCGGCGGTCTGGGCGACGCCGCGGGCATCGCTTTCGACCTTGCCGGTTTCACCCGTCAGACGCTCCAGGAACGACGCCAATTGGCTGACGCCGCCGGCGGCTTGCGAAATGTTCTGGCTGATCAGGCGGGTGGCCGAGGATTGTTGCTCGACGGCGGTCGAGATATTGCGGCTGGACTCGCTCATGGACGAGATGATGCCGCTGATCTCGCGGATGGCGCTGACGGCATCGGCGGTGGCGGTCTTGACAGCATCGATCTGACCGGTGATGTCGCCGGTGGCCCGCGCCGTCTGATTGGCCAGATTCTTCACCTCCGAGGCGACCACCGCGAAGCCCTTGCCAGCGTCTCCGGCCCGCGCCGCCTCGATGGTGGCGTTGAGCGCCAGAAGATTGGTCTGACCGGCGATGTCGTTGATCAGCTTGACCACTTCATTGATGCGATCGACGGCCTCGGTCAGGCCTTGGACCAAAAGGTCGGTGGCCTCGGCCTTGGCGACGGCTTGTTCGGCCACATGCGCCGACTGCGACACCTGAGACGAGATGTCCTGGATCGAAGAGGACAGCTGCGAGGTGGCCGAGACCACCTGCTGCATATTGCCGGTGACATGCTGAGCGCCTTCCGAACCGGCGGCGGCTTCGGTGCGGGCGGCGGCCGAGACCGAGATCATGCCCTGGGCGGCGCGGTCCGTCTCGCTGACCGAGGTCAGGATCGACTCGGCCACTCGCTTGATGGTGTTCTCGAAGCCGTCGGCCAGATTGAGCATCACCTGATGCTGCTCTTGCTCGGCCCGGCGCTTGGCGTCGGCCTGCTGCTGGCGGAATTGCTCGGCGGCCTGGGCTTCGTTCCGCAGATGGCGGATGGCCTTGGCCAAGGTTCCAATCTCGTCGGCGCGATCCTCGGCGGGCACCTGCACCGACAAATCGCCCGAGGCGATCCGGCTGGTGGTCTCGGCCAGCGCCTGCATGGGGCGGGTGACCGAACGGGCGATCAGCAGGGCCGAGGCAATCAGAACCAGCAGCGCGATCACGCTCAGGCCGGCGAACCGCAGCAGGGTCGTATGGAATTCCTGATCCACATCGTCCAGATAGACGCCGGTTCCGATCATCCAGCGCCAGGGCTCGTAGGACAGGGCCGTCGAGACCTTGCGGCCATCCTGCTGGGTCTTGGGGTTCAGGAAGTAGTAATAGACCTGACCGCCGCCAGCGCGGGCCGCCTTGATCAGATCGACCATATAGGCGTAGCCGTGGGAGTCCTTGGAATCCAGGAAGTTCTTGCCTTCCCGGTCGCCCTTCGAGCCATGGACGATATTGTTGCCCTCGTAGTCATAGACGAACAGATATTCGCCGCCGCCGTAATGCATGGCGCGGATGGCGTCGCGGGCCATGGTCTTGGCCTTGGCCTCGTCGAATTCGCCCTTGGCGGCACGGTCGGCGAAGGTGCGGGCGATGTCGCGGGCGGTTTCGACGATGTTCTGGGTTTTTTCGATGCGATCCGTCAGCATGGTCTCGCGCAGGAAGACCGCGGCAATCCCCGAAATAGCCAGCAAGGCGGCGCAGCTAATGGCGACCAAGGCCAAGAAGCGGGTGGAAAGACGTTTGTTGCGCATGTGACAGGACTCCCAGCCTTGATACTTTTTGCTGGTATGACATCATTCACAAGTCGTGCCAATCAAGATTGGCGGAATCCTTAGAGTTGCGGTTTCAAGATTCCGCAATCTGCGAATCTAGCCTGCGAATCAATGCAGCTTGCGAATCCCCAAGAACACTCCCGTCTGCAGGGGGCGGTCTAGCGTTCGCGGAAGGCTTCGTGCTTCAGCTTCAGGACCGGAGTGAACAGATAGCGCAGCACCGAGCGCTGGCCGGTATGGATGTCCACTTGGGCCTGCATGCCGGGAGTGATGGGATATTCGCCGTTCTCGCCCAGCGATCCCTTATCGGTCTGGATGGTGACGCGGTAATAGGGCTGGCTGTCGGGGCCGCCGCCGGGCGCGGGAACCGTGGTGTCGGGGGCGACCATGATCACCTTGCCGTCCAGGCCGCCGTAACGCGTGTAGTCATAGGCCGAGATCTTGACCACCGCATCCTGGCCGACGCTGACATAGCCGCGGTCCATGGGCGAGACCTTGGCCTCGATATTCAGGCGCTCGTTGATGGGGACGATTTCCATGATGGCGTCGCCCGGACGCACCACGCCGCCGATGGTGTTCATGCGGAGATTCTTGACCACGCCGTCGATGGGCGAGGTGATGGTCGAACGGGCCTTCTGATCCGACGCCTGGTTCATGATCTCTTTGTTGCGGGCCAGATTGAGTTCGGCCTCGGCCAGTTCCTGCTGGGTGGTGCGCTTGAACTTGAGCTTTTCCTCGCTCATGCGCGAACGGGACTCTTCTAGGGCCGCCATGCTTTTCGGCACCGAGCTGCGCAGGGTTCCGGCCTGCCCTTCCAGGGCCTCCACATCATTCTTCTGCTGCACATGCTCCATGCGCGAGGTCAGGCCGTCCTTGAGCAGATTGTCCGACATGGTTAGCTTTTCGCGGGCCAGGGCGAGGCTGGAGCTGACCGAACGCTGCTTGGCTTCCAGTTCCTGCACCTCAAGAGCGCGCTGGCGCTCTTGCTGCTCCAAGACCTGCAAGGTCGCCTGCAGGTTCTGCATCCGGGTATCGTGGGTGCGCAGTTCGGACTGCACCAGGGTCGGCTGCCGCTTGGCTTCCTCGGGGGGGAAGGTCAGGGGCGTGTCGTTCAGTTCGGCAGACAAGCGGGCACGGCCCAGCTCCAGCCCGTCGATGCGGACCTGAAGCTCGTCCTTGTTGACTGCCGAGACCGGCAGATCCAGCTGCATCAGCACCTGACCCGTCTTGACGGAATCGCCTTCGCGGACATGGATGTCGCGGACGATGCCGCCTTCCAGATGCTGGATCACCTTGACCTTGCCCTCGGGCACCACCTCGCCGCTGGCGGTGGCGACCTCGTCCAGCAGGGCGAAGCAGGACCAGAGGAACAACAGGCCCAGCATGCCCATGACGATCCGCGCCGCCAGACGCCAGTCGGGCAGGGGATAGGATTCGGTCAGATCGCGAAGGCTACGGGTCATGGTCGGCGTCCCTGTCAGCCGTTGGTCGGGCGGGTGGGGAATAGGCGCGGCAGCATCTCTTGCGCCGGGCCGGCGGCGGCGATCTTGCCCTTGTCCAGCACCAGGATGGAGCGGCAGGCGGGCAGCAGCACGGTGCTATGGGTCACCATGATGATGGTGTGGTCCTGCCCCAGATGCGCCAGGATATCGCGCAAGGATTCCTCGGCCTGACGGTCCAGGCTGGCCGAGGGCTCGTCCAGCAGCAGCACCGGCGGGTCGCCGATCAGGGCGCGGGCCAGGGCGATACGCTGGCGCTGCCCGGCCGACAGGCGCGATCCGGCCTCGCCGATCTCGGTGGCATAGCCGTTGGGCAGATCGACGATATATTGATGCACGCCGGCCATCTTGGCGGCCCGCAGCACATCTTCGTCGGCGGCATTGGCCATGCCCTGGGCGATATTGTCGCGGATGCTGCCGGTGAACAGCACGCATTCCTGCGGGACATAGCCCATCCATCCGGCCAGTTCGCCGCGGGTGAATTGGGCGATGTCGGCGCCATCCAGGGTGACGCGCCCCTGAGCGGGGTGATAGAGCCCCTGCAACAGCTTCAGCAGTGTGGTCTTGCCGCTGCCGTTATGGCCCAGAATGGCGGTGATGCCGCCCGGCGGGATCGAGACGCCGATGCCGTCGATGACCGGCGCCAGCCGAGGGTCATAGCTGAAGGTCAGTTCCTCGAAGCCAAGGACGCCCTTGGGGCGATCCATCTTGATGGCCGAGACGCGGCGGTCTTCCTCTTCGGCCAGAACCGCGCCCAGCCGCTCGGTGGCCTGGCGGAATGCGGCAAAGCCTCTCCAGGCGCCCACCAGCTGGTTCAGGGGCGACAGCAGGCGGGAAATCAGCATATTGCCCGCCACCAGGGCGCCCATGGATAGCTTGTGATTGATGATGAAGACCGCGCCGACGGTGGTGTTCAGCACATTGGCCGCCAAGGTGAACAGCATGCCCAGATTGACGAAGCTGTCCGAGCGGGCGCCGCGCAGCATGGATTGCTCGACGGTGGCGGCCTGACGCTCGTCCCACATGGGGCGCAGGGTATGTTCTAGGGCCAGAGCCTTGACGGTGGTGCGCCCGGCGATCATCTCGGCCAGCAGAGTGTCGCGGGTGCCCTGACGCGAACGTTCACGGCCCGACAGCTCTTGCAACTGCGCCCCTGACCGCCAGGCCAGACCCAGGAATAGCGGCAGGGTCAGGAAGAACACCCAGGCGATGGGCTCGGCGACGATATAGATCACCAGCAGGAACAGCAGGATGAAGGGCAGATCGACGCAGAGCAGCGCCAAAGAGCCCGACAGGGTATTGCGCAGAAGATCGACGTCGCGGAACAGCTGCTGCCAATAAGCCGCGGGGCGCATCTCCAGGGTGCGCAACGGCAGGGCCAACAGCTTGTCGAACAGCATTTCGCCCACTTCGATATCGATGCGCAACGCCACCCGCTGCAGGATGCGGGTGCGGCTTTGCCGCAAGATGAAGTCGAAGCTCAAAACGATGCCCATGCCGATCACCAGCCCGTAGAGGGTGGCGATGCCCTGATGGCCGACCACGCGGTCATAGACCTGCTGCACGAAGATGGGAATCGACAGCGCCAGGATGTTGACGAACATCGACATCAGCAACAGCTCGCGCAGCACCGGCTTGAGCGGTTCCAGAAGCGGTTGCAGCCAGGAAGGGACGAGCTTGTTCATAGCCCGGTATTTGGTGGTAGCAATGGGTCGGATGCAAACAAAAAGTTCGTCGCATCAACGCTTTTGATGTAGCCTCCGGCCATAATCCTGGTTGCGTGTCGAGGGGAAGATGACCAGCTGGAAGATTTTCAAGGCGTCCTGGTGGAAAGCCCAATTGGGCGGGGGGCGCATGGTCGCCCTGGTGATTCTGGGGCTGCTGCTGGTGCTGCGGGCCAGCGATCCCACACTGCTGGAAGTGGTGCGGTCCAAGACCTTCGACGGCTATCAGCGCATCAAGCCCCGCGCGACCCCCGAGGTCGCTCCCGTCACCATCGTCGATCTGGACGACGCCAGTCTGGCCGAGGTCGGGCAATGGCCCTGGCCGCGCACGGTGCTGGCCAAGCTGGTGGACAATCTGACCGCCGCCGGCGCCGTCGCTATCGGCTTCGACGTTGTCTTCGCCGAAAATGACCGCTTGTCCCCCGGCAAGGTGGCGCAAAGCACGCCCGGCCTGGATGCCGAGAGCATCAAGCGGATGAGCGCGCTGCCCTCCAACGATCAGGTCTTTGCCGAGTCCATGAAGCGCAGCCGCGTCGTGGTCGGCATGTCGGGTCAGGTGGGGGCGGGAACTCATCAGCGCGGCGTCCTGCCGCCGGATGTGCCCAGTTGGGGGGTCGGCGGCGACGACCCGGTGCCGTGGCTGGAAACGGTGGACGGGTCTTCCTTCGACGTCGCCCTGCGCAATGTGCCCGAGCTGGACAATGCCGCCTCGGGCTGGGGCGTCTTCACCGTGACGCCGGAAACCGACGGCGTGGTGCGCCGCGTCCCGGCGCTGTTCACCGACGGCAAGGATCTGTATCCGGCTCTGTCCACCGAACTGCTGCGGCTGGGCACCGCCAGCGAAAGCTTTGGTGTTTTCACCACCAACAGCCTGGGCGGCATTCAATATATCAAGCTGGGCCGCAACAAGGTGCAGACCGATGGCAATGGCCGCATCTGGCTTTATGCCCGCCGTCATGACCAGTCCCTCTATCTGCCGGCCAAGGATATCCTGAACGGTACCTTCGACCCGGCCCGCGTGGCTGGGCGGCTGATTATCGTCGGCACTTCGGCGGTGGGTCTGGGCGATATCCGCGCCATCGCCACCGAGCGTCACATCCCCGGTGTCGAGGTCCATTCGCAGATCATCGAAAGCATCCTGTCGGCGCAGCAGCTGGAATATCCCGCCACCGCGCCCGCCATCGAATTCCTGGCGGCGCTGGTGGGTGGTTTGCTGATGATCATCCTGGTGCCGCTGATCGGCGCCCGCTGGACTATGATGCTGTTCCTGGGCGTGGCCGGTCTGGTGGGGGCGGGCTCGTGGTACGAGTTCGCACAGAAGCTGACCCTTTACGATCCGGTCTTCCCGATCATCTCGGCGCTGGGCTGCTACATCATCACCACCTATGGCAGCTTTGCTCGTGAAGAAGCCCAGAAGCGTTATGTGCGCGGGGCCATGGGGCGCTATATGTCCCCGGCCCTGGTGGAGAAGGTGGCCGAGAATCCCGGCCTGCTGAAGCTGGGCGGCGAGAACAAGGATATGACCCTGCTGTTCTGCGATATCCGCGGCTTCACCACCATCTCGGAAACCTTCGGCGCCGACGCGCAAGGTTTGACCAAGCTGATCAATCGCTTCCTGACGCCGATGACCGATGTGATCCTGGAACGCAAGGGCACCATCGACAAATATATGGGCGACTGCATCATGGCCTTCTGGAACGCGCCGCTGGACGATCCGGACCATGCCGCCAACGCCTGCCGCTCGGCTTTGAAGATGATCGAGGACCTGCAACCGCTCAATGACAAATTGGCAGAGATCGCCAAGCAGGAAGAGCGCCGCCATGTTCCCATCAATATCGGCATCGGCCTGAATTCCGGCGATGTGGTGGTGGGCAACATGGGATCGGATCAGCGGTTCGATTATTCGGTGCTGGGCGACAATGTGAATCTGGCCTCGCGCCTGGAAGGGCAGTCCAAGCCCTATGGCGTGCATATCGTCATCGGCGAGAACACCTTCCTGCGGGCTCCCGACTTTGCCTGCCTGGAACTGGATCTGATCAAGGTCAAGGGCAAGACCGAGGCCGTGCGCATCTACACCCTGGTGGGTGACGAAGCCACCGCCAAGACGCCGGAATTCCTGGCGCTGAAGGTCGAACATGACAAGCTGCTGGCGGCGTATCGCAAGCAGGAGTGGGCCGAAGCCCGCGCTCAGATCGTCCGTTGCAACGAAATCGATCCCGGCTTCCATCTGGAAAAGCTCTATCACATCTATGAAGAGCGCATGCAGGAATATGAAGCCAACCCGCCCGGCGCCGACTGGGATGGTGTCTATGTGGCGACCAGCAAGTAGCCTTCGACGGGCGCAGGGGACAGTTCCTCTGCGCTCGTCGGAATTCTCTGCGGACAATAAAAAAGCCCCCGGGTTCCGGGGGCTTTTTCTTTGGTTGCTTGACCAGACGTGCTTTGTTTACTGGGCCTTGGCCGCAGGAGCATTGCTGGGGGCGCGGCGGTCGAGATTTTCCGACTCCAGCCGGCCGACATCGTGGATCAGCTGATAAGCGGCGGTGCGCAGGTCGTAGCTGGCGGTCACGTAATTGATCTGGGCGTTGGTGATGTCGCTTTCGGCATCCAGCACATTGATCACGGTTTCCTTGCCGGCTTCGCGCATTTTCTTGCGGGCTTCCCAGACCTCGTGGGCCAGGTTGACGGCGTTATCCAGCAGCTTCAGGCGTTCCTTGGCGGTGGACAGCTGGCTCCAGGCCAGTCGGACGGCCTCGGTCGCCTTGCGGTTGGCCTGGCTGGAATTGTCCTGGCTGGCGGCGTGATCCAGCGAGGCGGCGGCCACCATCGACTGGGTGCGGAAGCCCGAGAACAGTTCCCAGTTCATCTGCACCAGCACGGCCCAGTCGCGGCGCATGCCCACCGAGCCGTTTTCATAGCTGGAATAGTTGGCCTTGCCCACCAGATCGACGGTCGGCATATAGCCCGACTCGGCGGTGGCGATACGTTCGTTGGTCACCTTAACGGTGGTCTTGGCGACTTCGACGCTGGGGTTTTCGTCGTTGGCGGCCTTGACGGTTTCGTCCAGGCTCTTGGGGATCAGGTCCAGCGGCGGCTGGGGCGGGGGCGCGCCCTTCAGGCTGGGCTCGTGGCCGAACACTTGGACATAGCGGTCCAGGGCCTGCTGGGTGGTGCCTTCGAAGGCGACGCGGCGTTCCTTGGCCAGCTGCAGGCGATGCTTGGCGGACAGCACGTCCACCGCCATGCCCGAACCGCGGGCGACGCGTTCGTCTTCCAGGTTCAGCTGGGTCTGCAGACGCTTTTCATTTTCCTGGGCCAGGGCCAGCAGCTCGGTCTGACGCAGCACATCCATATAGGCGTTGATGCCTTCGAGAATGGTGTTCTGACGGACCATGCGCAGATTGGCGGCCGAGACATCCTTGGTATAGCTGGCGGCATCGACGGCCGAGCCGGTGGCGTTGCCGTCATACAGATGCTGGGTGATGGTCAGGCCGGCGCTGTCGCCGTTGCGCTGGAAATGCTGACCATAGGTGGTCTCACGATCCGGGTTGCTGGCGAAGTTGGGGCCGACGTCGCCGGTGACGCGCACGGTCGGCAGATAGCCGGCGCGGGCGGTGCCGATGCCCTCCTGCGCCGAATTCACGCCCTTTTTCGCAGCTTGGATCATCGGGTGGCTGTCAAGCAGGCCCGCGATTTCGCCTTCCAGGTTGGCGGCCATCGCCGCCTGAGTGGCAAACAACCCCGCCACACCCAGCAGCAGAGAAGCCTTGATCGAATTGGTCTTGGATCGGTTGCGCACGCCAGACATCCATCTATTGCTTGCCGACTCCCCCGGTCGGCTACCCCGATAGCTACCTTAAACAAAGGAAAGGCGCAATACTTAGCTGACGCTCAGCTGGCTATATCTTGTGTTTCGGCAAGGATCTTCTCGACTCTCTCAAGGGTGTTTCTGGCCTCTCCTTAGGCCTGCCACAAGCAAGTCGTCATGACAGAATGTCCGGCATGCTTTTGCGAGATGTCTCTGCAACGGCTGCCAATATGGCATGGTGCCCAAAATAACCATCTTCTAATCCATTGAATTAATTGAATTATGGCTGGCGGCAAAACTTGGCCTAAGGATTGCAATCCCTTTGCGCCAACAACAGCCCGCTTAAGTGGCGAAATAAGAATAATTGGGAGGCTTACCTGGACGCGGTTCCGGGCGGCGCCAGCGCCGTCAGGGCCATGGGGGCACGGTTCGCCGTGTCGGGTTTCGGCGCATGGTCACGCCCGGAGCCGCGTCCGGTTTCTTTGGGCTGTTTCCAGGAGCTGGAAAATGGGCGGGTGGGGAGTTGGTCACCTTTTTCGGCATGATTGCCGGGACGGGTGTGCGAGGCAGCCTTGAGCGGATTCTCCTTCAGGGCTATAGCAATGGACATGCGTGACTGGATTGCCGCCAGGTTGGGACGCCGGTTCCTTGTTCTTCTCTCCATCGAGCTGCTGACCGCCTCGTTGGTGTTCCTTGGCCTGTTCCTGGGGATCTATAGTCATCAATTGCAGCAAGAGCGCGCCCAGGCTTCGACCCAGGTGAACGAGCTTTTGCAGGTGGCGCTGGAAAACGCCATGCTCAAGCGTGACCTGGATGGCTTGCGCGACATTATCTATTATCTGGGGCGCCAAGAGAAAATCCGGCGGGTGAGCATCGTCAATCCCGAGGGCGAGGTGCGCTTTTCGTCGCTGCCGGCGACGGTGAACGACAAGATGGACAGCGAGCCCGAAGGTTTCGCCGTTGGCCGCACCCGCTTCCTGGTAGACGAATTCGGGCAAGAGGTTCTGCGCAGCGTCAATCCGGTGCATAACCGCGAACCCTGTAGCCGCTGCCATGGTCCGGTGGCCGAGCATCCCATCAACGGCACGCTGATCGTCGATTACGACGCCGCTTCCATCCGCTCTTCAGCGGTGAAGGGGGCCTTGCTGCTGATCGCCTCGGGCGGGTTGGTGGTGGTCGCGGCGCTGGGCGGCGTCTGGGTGATGTTGAGGCGGCATGTGCTGCGCCCGGTGCGCATCCTGCAAGAGGCCGCCAAGCGGGTCGGCTCGGGCGACCTTGAGGCGCGGGCCGATTTGCCCGGACATGACGAATTGGCCGAGCTGGGCGATTCCTTCGACAGCATGACCCAAGAGCTGCAAAACGGCATCGAGGCCCTGCGCCGCCAAGAGGCGTTCCTCCAGGCGGTGATGGATGCGGTGCCTGCCGGCATCCGGGTGATCGATCAGGATTTCCGCATCGTCAAAGCCAACCGCATGTATTGCCAGCAGCAGGGCGTGGCGCTGGATCAGGTGATTGGCCGGCCCTGCTATGCCTCGTCCCATGGGCGCAGCGAGCGTTGCCCGCCCACCTTGCTGACCTGCCCGCTGGTCGAGACCTTCAAGGAAGGGGCCTCGATCAAATGCATGCATCGGCACAAGACCGCCGAGGGCGCCGAGTTCCCCGTCGAGGTGCATGCCGCACCCCTGAAGCTGTCCGATGGCCGCAGTCTGGTGATCGAGGCCATCAGCAACATGACCGACCATGTGCGCTTCTCTCATGAGCAGAAGCTTTCGGCCTTGGGGCAGCTGGCGGCGGGCGTCGCCCACGAGATCCGCAATCCCTTGGCGTCGGTGCGTCTGGCCTTGCAGGCCAGCCTGCGCTCGGCCGATCAGGGGGTGATGGACCCGGCCGAGGTCTCCAACTATCTACGGCTGGTGGATGGCCAGGTGGATAAATGCATCGATGTCACCGACCGGCTGCTGCGGCTGTCGGCCAATGGCGGCGGCGTGCCGCAGTTGGTGGACATCAACCGCGCCGTGGTCGAAACCCTGTCGCTGCTGAATTGGGAAGCCGAGGCGGGGCAGGTTCAGATGGTCACCGAGCTGGATGCCCACGAGCCCCGCGTGCTGGCCGATGACGGCGAGATCCGCATGATCGTGCTCAATCTGGTGCAGAATGCCTTCCATGCCATGCCCAAGGGCGGCAAGCTGATCGTCGGCAGCCATCTGGCGGGCGGTCTGGTCGAGCTGAGTTTTCGCGACAACGGCATCGGCATCCCCAAGGATGCCTTGCCGCGCATCTTCGATCCCTTCTTCACCCGCCGCGCCGGAGGCCAGCAAGGCACAGGCCTGGGTCTGACCATCTGCCGGTCGCTGGTGAAGAATATGGGGGGCGAGATCACCGTTGTGTCCGTCGAGGGAGATGGCGCCGCCTTCACCGTCTGTCTGCCCGCCGCCGAAGGAGGCCTGTCATGACGCCGCGCATTCTGGTGGTCGAAGACGATGCGGTTCTGCATCAGCTGCTGGTGACGCAGCTGCAGCGGCTGGGGATGTCGGTTCGCGGCGCCTTCCGCTGGGCCGAGGCGGAACAGATCATCGAAGAGTTCGAACCCGATCTGCTGCTGCTGGATGTGCGACTGCCCGATGCCGATGGGCTGGAGCTGCTGCCGCGGATTTCCAGCCATCAGCCGGTGATCCTGCTGACCGCCTATGCCTCGGTGCAGAACGCCGTGCGGGCCGTTAAGGCGGGGGCGGCGGAATATCTGGTCAAGCCGGTCAATCTGGATGAGCTGGAGCTGGTGATCCGCCGCGTGCTGGAAAATGCCGCCCTGCGCCGCGAGAACCAGTTCCTGAAAAGCCGCATGGCCCAGGTGCCCTCGCGCTCGGTGATGGTGGGGCAGTCGGCTGGCTTGGGCGAGGTCAATCAGCTGATCGACGCGGTGGCGCCTTCGGATATGACGGTGCTGATCCAGGGCGAGAGCGGCGTCGGCAAGGAGCTGGTGGCTCAGGCCATCCATGCCCGCTCCCAGCGCTCGGGGGGAAATTTCGTCGCCGTCGATTGCTGCACCTTACAAAAGCATCTGTTCGAGTCCGAGCTGTTCGGTCATGAGAAGGGCGCGTTTACCGGGGCCGAGAGGCTGAAGAAGGGGTTGATCGAAAGTGCCGAGGGCGGCACCTTGTTCCTGGACGAGATCGGCGAGATCGAGCCCTCGATCCAGGCCAAGCTGCTGCGGGTGCTGGAAACCGGGCGCTTCCGGCGGGTCGGCGGCACCAAGGACCGCGACGCCAATGTCCGCATCGTCGCCGCTACCAACCGTGATCTGGCGGCGTTCAGCCGCGACGGTGGCTTCCGCTCGGACCTTTACTACCGGCTGTCGGCCTTTCTGATCACCGTGCCGCCCCTGCGCCAGCGTCGCGCCGATATTCCGCTGCTGGCCCGGCATTTCATCCAGAACCATGACTTCGCCCCGCGCATCGAAAAGCTTCTGAGCGCCGCCGCCGAGTCCGCGCTGGCGGCCTATGACTGGCCCGGCAATATCCGCGAGATGAAGAATGTGGTCGAGCGGGCCATCATCCTGTCCGGCGCCGAGATCGCTATCGAGCCCCGGCATCTGGCCATCAGCGCCAGCGCCGAGCTTGATCAGCCGGGCCTGGCCGAGGATGCCCTGGACTTCGCCAGCGAACCCAGCCTGGAAGACATCAAGCGCAATTATCTGGGCATGCTGCTCAAACGCTATGACGGTCATCGCGGCAAAGTGGCGCGGGTGCTGGGCATCAGCGAGCGCAACACCTATCGCCTGATCCGCAAATTCGGCTATGCGGAAAGTGAGTGATGACGAAGAAGGATTCCTTCTGGTTGAGTGTCGCCGGGAAAGCGCCTATAGTCCGTGGGTTCAGGTGGGGACAGGGACAGCAATGACTGAGCGTATCGAGAGCGTTACCCAGTCCGGGGAGCGGCGAGGCCGTGGCCCACGCTTCGGCGCGAATATGATGGATGTGCTGGAGGCCTCGCGCGATTTGTTCTGCGTGGTGGTCAACGGCAAGATCACGTCGGTCAATTCCGCCGGCCTGTCGCTGATGGGCGCCGCCGACGGTATCGAGGTCGAGCGCCAATCCTTCCTGGACATGCTGGTTCCCCTTGCTGGCGAAGACGAGCTGGATGACGGCTGGTACGAACGCCACGCCTTCCGCGAGCCTTTGGCCGTGCGGCTTTGCCGTCTGGATGGCGGGCTGCGGGATTTGCAGGTCCATGTCTATCGCGCCCGTGAGCTTTGTCCCGGCGCCTATGTGATCCTGGGTCGCGACGTCACCGAGCGCAGCCAGCTTCTGCATGCGGTCCAGCGGACCGAGGTGCGCTTCCGCCTGCTGGTGGAAAACTCCATCCATCTGGTGCTGCATTGCCGGGGCTCGGTGATCGATTACGTCAACCGCGCCGGCGTCAAGCTGCTGGGCGCCACCGACGCCGCTCAGATTGTTGGCCGTCCGGTCTGGGATCTGTTCTCGGGCGGCATGCGCTCGGTGCTGGCGGGCAATCTCGATCTCTTGCTGGCCGAGACCGATATCGTGGCGGTGCATCTGGCCCGCATGGATGGCGCGCTGGTGGATGTGCAGATGTCCGTCACCGTCTTCCCCTCGGACGGCGAGGCCGACTTCATGATCGAGGCGCAGGACGTCTCGGAATATAACCGCGCCTTCAACCAGCTGCTGACCTTCAATGACGAGTTGGAGCGCCGCGTCATCGAGCGCACCGCCGAACTGGCCCAGCAGAAATCCCGCGCCGAGGCCGAGCATCTGCAGGCGGTGGAGTCCAAGCTGTTCGTCGAAGGGCTGCTGGAAACCATTCCCGGCCCCTTGTGGTTCAAGGATGCCGATCTGCGCTTCCGCAGCTATAACCTGGCCTTCCGCGAGGCCAACGGTCTGGCCGGCGATGAATGGATCGGCCGCACTCTGTCGGAAGTCTGGGACAATAGCCTCGCCGTCGAGCATGAGGATATGGACCGCGCCTTGCTGTCCTCGGGCGGCAAGCAGACTTGCGAGATGCCGTCCCAGTTCAAGGGTGGGGCGCGGCGCGATGTGCTGATGAGCAAGACCGCCTATCGCGATCCTGCCGGCAAGACGGCGGGTGTCATCGGCATGATGCTGGACATCACCGAGCGCAAACGGATGGAATCCGAGCTGCGCCGCCTAGCCACCACCGACGCCCTGACCGGGGCGGGCAATCGCCGTCATTTCCTGGCGGTGGTCGGCACCGAGCTGGAGCGGGCGCTGCGCCATGATCGGCCGCTATCGGTGCTGATGCTCGATATCGATCACTTCAAGTCCATCAATGACGGCTATGGCCATGCCATCGGCGACGAGGCGCTGCAAAGCTTCGTGCGGACCTGCACCTGCACCCTGCGCGAACATGACATGCTGGGCCGCCTGGGCGGCGAGGAATTCGCCATCCTGCTGCCGGAAACCACCCTGGCCGGTGCGGTCGAGGTGGCCGAGCGGCTGCGGCAGCTGGTCGAGGAGAGCAGCATCTCCTTGTCCCAGGGGGCCTTGCGCCTGACCACCAGCATCGGCGTTTCCGAAGTGCGCGAGGGCGACGATGTCTCCTCGCTTCTCAGCCGGGCCGACAAGGCGCTGTACGAGGCCAAGCGGTCGGGCCGCAATCTGGTTCTGCCCCAGTCCTGATCTCGGTATTCCTGATCTCGGGCTTCCTGTGCCTGGGTTTCCGGTGGGCGGGCATGGTGGCGGACTTATACGCATTCCTCCTGTCCTATCTTGCAAGACATGCTACTGTCTTCGCCGCCGGGGGCGTGTGTTTTGTCAGGGTAGGGATGTGATGGGCCTTGGCGCCAAGAATCTGTTGCGTGGCTTCGGCTGCGCCTCCATGACGGAGGCGGGCGGCTGATGTTTCATGAGCATTTTGGACTGGCGGCCCCTCCCTTCGCCGAAGCGCCCGATGTCAGCTTCTTCTGCCCCTTGCATGATCAGACCAATCTGTTGGCGTCGCTGGAATTCGCCTTCAAGCGCGGCTTCGGCATCGTCAAGCTGCTGGGCGAAGAGGGCACCGGCAAGACCCTGATCAGCCGGGTTCTGGTCGCCAGCTTAGGCGCTGGGGCGGCGGTGGGAACCGTCGACGCCCGCGCGGCGGGGCGGCTGTTGCCGGCGCTCTGCCAGGCCTTTGGTGTTTCTCCCGAGCCTGACCCGCTGGAAAGCCTGCGCCAATTCGTCATCGGGCTGAACGGCCAGTTGGCGCTGGCGGTGATCGACGAGGCTCATCGGCTAGAGGATGCCGACCTGCGGGCGCTGTCGCGCATCGACAGTTTGTTCCCCGACAAGCGCAAGCCTTTGCAGGTGTTGCTGCTGGGGCAGCCGTCCCTGGACGAGCGGCTGCAAAGCCCCGATTTCCAATCGTTGAACCACCGCATTCTGCTGTCCCTGGCCACCCGCGAAATGAGCGAGGCCGAGGCTAAGACCTATCTGCGCCATCGTCTGGCCAGCGCCGGAGCGGGCGAACGGGCGGTGATGGCCGAGGCGACGCTGGATGCCCTGGCCCGCAATTGCGGCGGCAACCACCGGCAGGCCAATCTGCTGGCGGAAAAGGCCCTGGCCGCAGCGGCGGCGGCCGGAGAAGATTTGGTGCTGCCGATCCATCAAGGCGGCCCGGGCAAGGCGGCGAAACTGTCGCAAGGGGCCTCATCCTCTTCGACGGTGGGACGCAAGCCGCTGTGGCCCTGGCTGCTGATCCTGTTGGCGGCAGTTGGACTGGCGGTTTTCTTCTGGCCCAAACCTCCGGCTCCGAGCGTCCCGGCGATGCCTCAGCCTGCTCCGGTGGTCAAGGCGGTGGAGCCTGAACCGGTTGTCACGCCGCCGCCGGACGCGCCTCGGGAAGAGGTCAAGCAGCCCGAGACGGTCCCTGAGGCGCCTGTTGTAAAGCCAGCCGTGAAGCCAGCCGAGAAATCGCGTCCGAAGGCGATGCCGAAACCCGTGTTAAAGCCGATTGCGGTTCCTGTGACGCCGGCTCCCGAGCCTGCCGCGCCGCCTGCGGCCGCTCCTGTCTCGACGCCGGTCCCCGTCTCAACTCCGGCTCCCGAGGTGGATGACTCCATTGCCGCCAAGGTGGGGTCGGGGGTTTATCCCGGACAAAAGCGCTGATGCTTTTGCTGGTCGGGGTGCTGGGGCTGGTGTTCGGCAGTTTCGCCGCCGCTGCCTCATGGCGTCTGCCCCGGGGTGAAAGCCTGCTTAGCCGATCGGCCTGCCCTCATTGTCATCATGTTCTCGGTCCGCGTGAACTTGTGCCGCTGCTGTCCTGGCTTTGGCAAAAGGGCCGCTGCCGGGCTTGCGGCAAGGCGATCAGCCTGCGCTATCCGTTGCTGGAACTGCTGACGGCGGCTTTGTTCCTGGGCTGCTGGCTGTCCTTACGGGATGCGCCGCTGCCATTGGGATTGGCGGCGGCGGTGGGCACCTTGCTGCTGATCATCTTGGTGGCCGATCTGGAAACATTCATCATCCCCGATGCCGCCTTGCTGGTGCTGACGCCGCTGGCGCTGGTCTGGCGCTGGCTGCAGGGAAACGAGTTGGTCTCGCCTCTTCTCTCGGGGCTGGTGGTTCTGGGCCTCGGCTTGGCGCTGCAATGGGGCTATCGCCGTGTGCGGGGCTTTGACGGGCTGGGGCTGGGGGATGTGAAGTTCATGGGCGTGGCGGCGCTGTTCCTGGGGCCTTGGGGCATGCCGGGCTTTCTGCTGGCGGCAGGAATATTGGGGATCGTCTTCGGCCTGCTGTGGCGAATGCTGGGGCGGGGCGCGGTCTTTCCCTTCGGGCCGGCCCTGGTGGTGGCCCTGGCGCTGGGGTTGATCTGGCCGGATTGGCTGGAGACCCTGCGGGCTCTCGGGCTATGATGGCGGCGCTATGCTGTCGATCCTGCGCACCATTCTGCTGATTTCTCTCCGCGACCGTCTGTTCGTCGCCCTGCCGGGGCTGGCGGCGGCGGTGCTGCTGGTGTCGCGCCTGTTGGGCTCGGCGGCCCTGTCGGAACAGCATCAGGCGGCTTTGGCCTATGGCGGCATGACGGTGCGGCTGGTGGCCGTGCTGGGGGTGGTGGTGTTCGTCTGCCTGCAGGTCCGCCGTCTGGTGGATAGCCGCGAGATCGAAGCCATGCAGGCCCGCCCCCTCTCGACCACCGGACTGGTGCTGGGGCTGTATGGCGGCTTCGCCCTGGCGGCTCTGGGAGCTGGGGGGCTGTCGGCGCTGCTGCTGGGGGCGATCCTGCAACCTGACGGGCTGGGCTGGCTGGTCTGGAGCGCCAGTCTGGAAATGGAATTGGCCCTGGTGACGGCGCTGGCCCTGTTCGCCGCCATCAGCCTGGGCGGGGCTCCGGCGGCGGCGCTGACCAGTCTGGCGATCTATTCGCTGGCGCGGCTGTCGAGCTTTTTCATCCTGATGGCGCAAGCCTCTAAGGGCTGGCACCTGGCGATGCTGCTGCTGTCGCTGCTGATCCCCAGACTGGACATGTTCACGCAGTCGGAGTGGCTGGTCTATGGGCCGCAGTTTGTTGTTTGGCAACTGATGCTGCCGCAAACCGTGGTCTTCGTGATCCTGCTGCTGGCGGCAACCGTCTATGATCTGAAGGGGCGGGCTATATGACGGGGCGCAAGGGCGTGCTGGCGGTGTTGCTGCTGGCTCTCTTGGCCCAGGTCGGGCTGCGGCTTGCGACCGATTCCGTCACGCCCAGGCTTGAGCTGGTGCCGCCCGCGCCCTCGCGGATCGAGCTTGCCGCTTTGAGCTTCGGTGACCGCGAGGGAGCCTATCGCATCCTGCTGCAGCAGCTGCAGGACTTCGGCGATACCGCTGGGCGCTTCAGCGCCTTGCGCGACTACGACTATGGCCGGGTGGTGGACTGGCTGCGTGCCGTCTATCGGATGGACGGCCAATCGGATGCCGTCTTGACCCTGGCGGTTTCGGTCTATGGGCAATCTCCCGACCCGGCGCAGGTGCGTCAGATCGCCCTCTTTCTCGACGAGGCCTGCCGCCATCGTGAAGAGCGCATGTGGCGCTGGCTGGTGGAGGCGGCTTATCTCGCCAAGCACCGCGCCCATGACCAGGAGCTTGCCCGCGCCATCGCTCAGGAACTTGCGGTTCTGAAGAATCCCGAACTGCCCGATTGGGTCCGCCACATGCCGGAATTGGTGGAAGCCCCAGAGCGCGGGCGGACATTGCCGACGCCTTGAAATTCCTTTATAAATAAGCCGAGGGAGAGCGCAGTCCAGGCGCCAGATTTTCGATAAGGAACGGCCCGCATGTTTTACCGCACCGCCGAGCATGATCGTCTGCGCCACCAGCGCGGTTTCACCCTGGTCGAGCTGTCCATCGTGCTGGCCATTATCGGTCTGCTGGTGGGCGGCATTCTCAAGGGCCAAGAGATGATCTCCGGGGCGCGGATCAAAAGCACCGTGGCCCAGGCCGACAATATCCGCGCCGCCTATAACTTCTTCCTGGACAAGTACGGCGCCCAGCCCGGCGACTATGCTCAGTGCTCGACCAATATCGCCGGCTGCCCGGCTTCGGCGGATGGCGACGGAAATGGCCAGATCAGCGCCCCCCTGGCCTGGAGCGACGCCAATAATTTCAACCGCCCGGAACATGGCAATAACGAAGCCGTGAAGTTCTGGCAGCAGCTGGCCGCGGCTCAGCTTTTGGGCGGCATTACCGTCGAGAACAATCTGAACAGCCCGGTGGCCGGCAAGAACACGCCCAAGGCCAATTACGGCGACGCCGCCTGGGAGCTGTGGAACGCCGGCGGTGAATTCTCGGGCTATTACATTGCCCTGGCCTCCATGGGGCCGAAGCCCGGTCCGGTGGTTTCGGGCCGCGACGCCCTGGCTATCGACAGCAAATATGACGACGGCACCCCCGGCGGCGGCTCCATCGTCACCCTGAACGGTGCGCCTTGCACGGCGGCTCGTCCCAGCTTCGCCAATGGCGCGGTGTCCGAGGGCGGGGCCTATCGCGGCGCGGATAAGGGAGCCTCCTGCTTCCTGCTGTTCTCGCTGCAATAAGGTCCGCTGCCCGCATCCTTTCCCAACCGGAGCGCCGCCCGCATGGAGCTGGAATTTTCCGAGCGGGTCGGTGGGCAGGCGTCCGAGAATTCGGTCTCGCGCCCTGTCTCGACCCCCAATGCCGCACCCGCCGGCCTGTCGTTGCAGGAGGGCGGGGGGATGGCGCCCGCTTCGACTCCCCCTATGGTTTCGCCGGCCCTTGCAGCGGCGGCGCCAGCTGTATCGGCGACCGCAGCCGGGACGGCGGCTTCGGTGCGGCCCGCTGCCGGGTCTTCCGCCGGCATGGCCCGTATCGGCGATACCCTGGTCGAGCTGGGGCTGATCTCCAAGGATCAGCTGCAGGTGGCGCTTTATGAGAAGAAGCGCTCCAACAAGCTGATGGGCAATCTGCTGGTCGATCTGGGCTTCATCACCGAAAGCGCCTTGTCGGCGGTGCTGGCCTCCAGTTCGGGCTTCGAGCGGTTCGACCCCAAGACCTCTGTGGTCGATCCCGAGCTGATCAAGACTCTGCCCAAGGAAATGGCCCAGCGCTGCCATGTGCTGCCGGTGTCGCTGGATGGCGAGACCCTGCGCCTCGCCATGGCCGACATCTATGACGTGCTGGCCATCGATCAGGCCCGGCGCTATCTGCCGCCGGGGGTGGAGATTCGCCCGCTGGTCTGCTCGGAGTCGGAACTGGCCTCGGCCATCGACCAATATTATGGCTATGAATTTTCCATCGACGGCATCCTGCGCGAGCTGGAGACCGGCAAGCACGATACCTCGGCGGCGGCGCTGTCGGGGGACGGCTATGTGCATCCGCTGGTGCGCCTCGTCAACGCCATCCTGTTCGATGCGGTGAAAACCGGCGCGTCCGACATCCATTTCGAGCCCGAGGGTAGCTTCCTGCGGGTGCGTTATCGCATCGACGGCGTGCTGACCCAGATCCGCACCATCCATAAGGACCATTGGGCGGCGATCTCGCACCGGGTCAAGATCATCTCGGGCATGAACATCGCCGACAAGCTGAACCCCCAGGACGGCCGCTTCAGCCTGACGGTGGGCGAACGCCATGTGGATTTCCGCGTCGCCGCCCTGCCGACGGTGCATGGTGAGAACATCGTCATCCGCATTCTGGACCGCTCCGGCTCGTTGCTGTCCCTGGATCAATTGGGCTTCAGCGCCGGCAATCTGGCGCTGCTGGAGCGGCTGTTGAAGCGCCCGGAAGGCATCATCCTGGCCACCGGCCCCACCGGCTCGGGCAAGACCACCACCCTTTACGCCATCCTCAGCCATATCAACAATCTCGAGCGCAATATCATGACGCTCGAAGATCCGGTGGAATATGCCCTGCCGCTGATCCGTCAGGCTCAGGTCCGGGACGGCACCGCCTTGAACTTCGCCGACGGTGTTCGCGCTTTGCTGCGCCAGGACCCGGACGTCATCTTCATCGGCGAGGTGCGCGACAAGGACACCGCCAGCATGGCCCTGCGCGCCGCCATGACCGGCCATCAGGTCTATTCCACCTTGCATACCAACGATGCCGCCGGAGCCTTGCCTCGCTTGGGGATGCTGGGGCTGCTGCCGGCGATGCTGTCGGGCAATGTGATCGGCATCATCGCCCAGCGTCTGGTCCGCCGCCTTTGCCCGAAATGCGCCAGCCGCCGCCGGGCGACTTCGGAGGAGTGCCGTATCTTCGGCGTCGATCCGGCCCAGCCGCCCGAGATCGGTCAGGCCAACGGATGCCCCCATTGCCGCCATACCGGCTATAGGGGCCGCATCGCCGTGCAGGAAGTGCTGCCGATGAATTCCGAGCTGGACGAGATGGTGGCCAAGGGCGCTTCCTCGGCGCATCTGCGCAAGGCGGCGCGGGATTACGGCTTCGTGCCCATGGCCGAGGACGGCATCCGCAAGGTGCTGGACGGAGTGATCAGCCTGGAAAGCCTGATGCGCACCGTCGATGTCACCGAACGGCTGTAAGCGCCATGCCGGGCTATGACTATAAGGCGGTGACGGCGGACGGCGCCAAACTGACCGGCCATCTGGCCGCCAATAATGAGTTCGATCTCTATCAGCGCCTGCGGGAAAACGGGCTGGAGCTGATCGACGCCCGCATCGTCGGCGCCAATGGCTGGGAGGAATTGGCGGGCAAGCTGCTGGCCCGGCCGGTGCGCAACCGCGACCTGTTGCAGGTCTTTCTGCATCTTCAGCATCTGACGGGCGCCGGTGTCTCGCTGGTGGACAGCCTGACCGATGTGCGCGACTCCATCGAGCAACGCAAGCTGCGCGACATCATGACCGAAGTGCTGGCCGATGTGGTCGAGGGCCGGACCTTGTCCGAGGCCTTTCAGCGTCAGCCCAAGACCTTTGGTCCGGTGTTCCATGCCCTGCTGGCGGCGGGCGAGGCCAGCGGCAATCTGGCCGATGCCTTCGCGCAACTGGTCCGCCATATGAAATGGACCGAGCAGATCACCGCCCGCATGCGTAAGGCCACCCGCTATCCCAGCGTCATCCTGGCGATGATGGTGGGGTTGTTCTTTTTCATGATGACCATGGTGGTGCCGCAGGTGGTGGACTTCCTGTCCTCCAGCGGCCAGGAACTGCCGGGGGTGACGCTGTCCTTGATCGCCACCTCGAATTTCGTGCTGCATTGGTGGTGGCTGCTGCTGATCTCGCCGCTGTTGCTTTGGGGCGGACAAAGGGCGGCTTCGTCTCTGTCCGAGGATGTGGCGACCCGCTTCGATCAGGCGGTGTTGCGCCAGCCCGTGCTGGGTTCGCTGCTGCGCAAGATCGCCTTGTCGCGCTTCGCCCATTTCTTCGCCACCATGTTCCGAAGTGGCGTGCCGATCCTGGAATGCCTGGAAACCGCCCAGACGGTGGTGACCAACCGCAAGCTGGCGCAATCGCTGGCTTCGGTGCGGACCGATGTGCAAGAGGGCATGGCCCTGTCCCAGGCTTTGCGCAAATCCGGCGAGTTCCCATCGCTGGTGGTGCGCATGGTGGTGATCGGCGAGGAAAGCGGCCGACTGGGCGAGACCCTGGAAAATGTGACCGAGTTCTATGATCAGGATGTGGCGGAAAGCGTCGAGTCCATGATCACCATGATCGAACCGGCCCTGACGCTGTTCGCCGGGGCCATGATGCTGTGGATCGTGCTGGGCGTCTTTGGCCCGATCTATGGCAGCTTCAGCAAATTGGGCTAGGGCGGCATGAGCGGACCAACCATCATGACAGGCATTCCGGGCACAGGCATTCCGGGGCTGGAGGATTTGGCCGAGCGCCTGCCGCGTCTGGCGGGCAAGCGGGCCCGGCACGCGCTTCTGATCGGCGATGACGGCGTGCTGTTGGCGCGGCTGTCGGGCCGGGCGTTGGCCGAGATTTGGTTCTGCCCGCAAGATCGGGCCGAGGACGGTCAGGCGCTGTTCGGCCAATTGCTAGGCTCGAACCGGCATTCCTCCCTGGCGGTCTATGCCGATGTGCTCGAACAGATGTACCGCGAGGACCGCTTGCCCAAGCTGGGCATGCTGGATGCCGCCAAGATCCAGAGGCGCCGCCTCGACATGGCTTTCCCTGGGGATGACATCAAGGCGGCGCTGAAGCTGGGCCGGGTGCCCGGCGGCGGCTCGCGGGTGCTGATGGCGGTTCTGCCGCGCTCGAAGGCGGTGGCCGCCTGGGCGGGCTGGCTTGAGGGGCTGGCCAATCCGGTCGGCGGCTTCACGCTGTTGCCGCTTGAGGCGGCTGGTCTGGCCGAGGCGCTGCTGCCCAAGACCGACGCCTCGGGGCGGCGCTGGCGCTTGCTGATTGCCCAGCAGGCCAATGGCGGCATGCGCCAGATCGTCACCGTCGACGGGCAGTTGGCGATTACCCGCATGACCCAGTCCCTGTGGGCGGAGGATCGCGAAGATGCCGCCATCCTGCTGGACCGCGAGGTGCGCTCGACCATCAGCTATCTGAAGCGTCTGGGCATTGCCGCCGATGAGCAGCTGGAGGCCTGCGTCATCGGTGACGAGGCGCTGTGCCGCGAGGTTCAGGCCTTCGGCCTGCCGGTGGCGGCCCTGACGGTGATGACGCCGCAACAGGCCGCCAAGGGCTTGGGGCTGGCGGTCGGCGGGCAGGGCGACGTCTTCGCCGATCCGCTGCTGCTGGCTTGGGCTCTGCGCGGCAAGAAGCCCAGGCTGCTGCTGCCGACGCCGGCGCAAAGCGCGGCCCAGCTTCGGCTGCAATCCCTGCGGGGCGCACGGGCGCTGGCGCTGGTGGGAACGGCCTTGGCGGCGCTTTATGTCGGCTCGGTGGTGCAGGATTATCTGGGGCTGGAAACCGAGGCCGAGGAACTGACGGCCAAGCTGGCGGGGCTGAAGCGCCCTGGCGGCGACCGGCAAGCCGAGCCGGGGGCGCTGGCCCTGCCTGCCGCCGATCTTCGCACGGCCTCGCGCATTGCCGAAGCCTGGGGGCGGTCGCCGCTGGATGTCGCCGCCCTGCTGGCCCAGATTCCCGCCGAACCTGCGCCGCTGAAGGTGACGCTGGCCCAACTGGCCGTCGATGGCAAGGCCCCCCTGGAGCAGGCTCCCGCCGCCTGGGAACTGTCCCTGACCTATGACCTGGGCGGCAAGCTGACGCTGGAGGCGCAATATCGCCGCATGCAGGAGCTGCGTCAGGCGGTGGCGCTGGCCTTCCCCGGCGCCAAGGTTTCGGTCTCGCGCCTGCCGGCGGCGCTCCAACCCAGTCAGCCCATCGAGGGACGGCTGGGATCGGGCGAGACGGCTCCGGCCACCGAGGCGCAGATGGTTCTGCTGGTGCGCAAGGAGGGATGAGCATGACGATCCAAGAGCTGCGCGCCAAGCTTCCTCCGGGCCTGTTCCTGGCCGGCATCATCTTGCTGCTGGACCTGCTGCTGGCATTGGTGGTGCCGCTGGTTCTGAGCGACGACATGGACGAACGCCAGACCCGCCTGGACATTCTGCGCGGGCAGGTGGCGATGGCCCAGAAGCAAGCCAATGATGGCGGAACAGCCTTGGCGGGCAATGCCGATCAGGCCCAGAAGCTGGCTCCCTTGCTGGCCGCCAGCGGCCCCGAGGCGACGCCTGACCGTCTGACCCTGCTGCGGCTGCTGGAAGACAAGCGCAAAAGCCATGATCTGCCGGATCTGCGCTATCGCCTGGGGGCGGAAGCCGCCACGGTCATCAGCGGATCGGGGATCGAGATCGTCGCCCGTCCGGTGGCGGTGGAAAGCTCGGCGCTCACTGCGGGGGCGCTGACGGCGTTCTGGCGCGACTTGCTGGCCTCGGCTCCCGGCGCATCTCGGCTGGACCGGGCCGAGTGGGAGCGCACGCCGCAAAATATCGTCGGGCGGCTGGAGTTCCGCTCGCTGGCGCTGCGCCGGGCTGGAGACGGCAAGGATGGCCGCTGAGGTACCGCTTCATCTGCAAGGCCTGACCGCCGCTTATGGCAAGCAGCCGGTGCTGCATGGCCTGGATCTGACCGTGCAGCCCGGCGAAATCTTCGGGCTGGTCGGGCTGAACGGTGTGGGCAAGACCACCCTGATCACCGCCTTGTTGGGCCTGCGGCCCTATGGCGGTCAGGCCCGGCTGTTCGGTCTGCCGGCGGGAACCGTCGAAAGCCGCCGCCGCTTGGCCTATCTTCCCGAGCGCTACCAGCCCTCGCCGCTGCTGAAGGGGTGGGAGGTCTTGTCTCTGACCCTGTCGGCCTATGGCTTGGCGCTGGACCGCGACAAGGCCCAGGCGCTGTGTCAGGGACTGGATTTCGAGCCCGAGGCGCTGCCGCGGCTGGGCAAAAGCTATTCCAAGGGGATGGGGCAGAAGCTAGGGCTTGCCGCCTGTCTGCTGACCGACCAGCCCTTGCTGATCCTGGACGAGCCCATGAGCGGCCTTGACCCTCGCGCCCGCATCCGCCTGAAGGATCGCCTGCGCGAGCATCGTGACCGGGGCGGCACGGTCTTCTTTTCCTCGCATATCCTGGGGGATGTGGAAGAGCTTTGCGACCGTATCGCCGTCATGCAGGAGGGGCGACTGATCTTTACCGGTCCACCCGCTGCCCTGGTGGAGCGCGAAGCCGCCGCCAACCTGGAACGGGCCTTCCTCTCGGCCATAGAAAAAAGCCCCGGAGACTGATCTCCGGGGCTTTTCGTCAGAGAAACGTCAAGTCTTAGAAGGCGATGGTGACATAGCCTTCGACTTGATAGGTGTAGTTGTTGGTGTCGGTGCGGGTGCCGTTGTTCAGATTGCTCAGAGTGCTCTGATACTGATCACGGGCAGCGCCGGCGATCTTTTCGGCGGCACCGACCAGGGCGAAGTTGACCGAGCTGGTATAGGCATATTCCGCCACCAGATCCACTTCGTCGGCATAGTGACGACGGCCGCTCATCTGCTGGCCGGTGCTGTCCAGCACGGCATGATCCAGCATGAAGCGGTAATAGGTGGCGATCAGCTTGATCTGCGAGGTCGGGGTGGCCGACAGGCTGACCATATGCACGTCTTCATTGGTGTTGAACAGCTGGTACTGACCGGCGATTTCACCCATGAACCACGACCCGAAGTCACGCGGGCCGGCGCTGTAGAACAGGGCGTCATAGGCATGCTTCGAGCCGCCGCCGGTGGTCTGTTCGGCGTCGCCGCTGAAATGGGCATAGCGATAGGACAGCTTCGGCTTACCCCAGACATCGGGGAAGGCATAGCCCGGCTCGATGTAATAGGCGTTGGCGTTGACCTTGTGGTCGGCCTTGTCGTTCAGTTCGCGGACATATTCGCCATAGAGCGAGGCATTGGCGACGATCGGCGGGCCCGAGAAGGGATTGCCGCCGAAGTGGGCGTCGAACACGTTCATGCCCTTGCGGTCGGCCATGGAATTGGGCAGACCGCCGGCGCTGGTGGCGTCCAGATTGTTCCAATAGACGCCGTTCACGCTGCGGGTCTGGGCGTCATAGATATTGAAATAGGTGCCGCCGAAATAGAACTGACGGTCGGCATAATTGGTGGCGCCATCGGCTCCGGCGGTGCCGGCGGTGATGAAATATTCCACATTCAGGCCGGCGAAGTCGGTCTTGGGCTGATCCAGGCCGCGGCTGGCGCGCTGGTTGACGGTGTTTTCCAGCACGAAGACATCGGCGCGGACCGGCTCGGCGTTCAGCTTCAGGGTGCCCAGGCCGTTGAAGGCGGTGCGCGGCGCCATCCAGTAGTTGGAGCGCTGACCATAATTGGTGGTGCCCGAACCGATCAGGAAGTTGTCGCCGACATTGAAGGCCTGACGGCCCAAGGTCAGGATGGCGGTGTCGCCGGGATTGCCGAAGGGCATGTCGTTGGAATAGCCGATATAGGCCTCTTCCAGATCAACCCGCGACGGATGGCCGTAGGTGCTGGCATAGGTGGCGGCTTCGCCCTGGCCCAGGCTGCCGGCGTAAACGGCGCTGACATCGCCGAAGATGGTGCCGATCGAGCCGTTGTGATAGGTGGCCTTCAGCTCCGGCTTGGCATAGCCCTCGGCCCAGCTGGGGGTGCGGTTGGACAGCTGGTCATGGGTGCCATAGGCATTCACCGAGCTCTTATAGGTGCCGGTGCCGAAATTGGCCTGGGGCGCTGCGAAAGCGCCGGCGCCAACGGTCAGAGCGCCAGCCAGCGAGAAGTCGCCATTGGCATAGAGCGGCATGTCGGCCAAGGCCTGGCCGCCGGTCAGGGCGAACAGACCGGCGCTCAGGGAGAAAAGACTGACGGCCGAACAGGCCTTGCGGGTGGTGTGCTGGGTGACGCTCATCTCGATCTCCTGAAAGGCGGGTGGAGAAAACTCCTTGGGAGTGTTGGAACTCAAGCCGGTGTGGCCTCTGCATCCAGGGTATCGCTGGGATCGTCTTTGGACGCAAGAGGTTTGAAAGATGTTTTGATAGTACTGATCACGGCAATCAGACTGATTACTAGGATGACGACGGTTGCCAAGGCGTTAATTTCTGGGTTCAGCCCCAGGCGAACCTTCGAGAAGATCACCATCGGCAGCGTGGTCGAGCCGGGGCCGGAGACGAAGGCGGTGATCACCAGATCGTCCAGGCTGAGGGAAAAGGCCAGCAGCCAGCCGGACAGCAGGGCGGGCACCATCAGCGGCAGGGTGATCAGGAAGAACACCGAAACGGGGCGGGCGCCCAGATCCATGGCGGCCTCTTCGACCGAGACGTCGATGCCTTGCAGGCGGCTTTGCACCACCACCGAGACAAAGGCGGTCGAAAAGGTGATGTGCGAGATCACGATGGTGGTGATGTTGCGCGGCGGCCAGCCGATCAGCTGTTCCATGCCGACGAACAGCAGCAGCAGGGAAATGCCCAGGATGATCTCGGGCATCACCAGCGGCGCCATCACCATGCCGGAAAACAGGGTGCGGCCTTTGAAGCGGGTGAAGCGCGACAGCACATAGCCGGCCAGGGTGCCCACCACCAGCGATCCGGTGGCCGACATGACGGCGACTTCCAGCGAGATCTTGGCGGCCCGCAGGATCTGATCGTCATTGATCAGGGCGACATACCACTTGGTCGAGAAGCCCGACCAGACCGTGACCAGTTGCGATTCGTTGAAGCTGTAGACGACGATCGACAGGATCGGCGAATAGAGGAACACCATCGCCAGGATCATCATGAAGCGCAGGAAGCCGCGCCCTTGCAGAGCCTTGCCGATCATTATTTGGCTCCTTCCTTGCCTTGATAGCGTTGCAGCAGCATCAGCGGCCCCACCAGCAGGATGATCAGCGCCACCGCCACGGTCGAAGCCACCGGCCAGTCGCGGTTCGAGAAGAACTCGTTCCACAGCACGGTGCCGATGGTCAGGGTGTCGGCGCCGCCCAGCAGGGTGGGGATGATGTATTCGCCCACCGCCGGAATGAACACCAGCAGCGAACCGGCGATGATGCCCGGCATGGAGAGCGGCAGGGTGATGGACAGAAAGGCGCGGAAAGGCTTGGCCCCCAGATCGCTGGCGGCTTCCAGCAGCGACATGTCCAGCTTTTCCAGGCAGGAATAGAGCGGCAGGATCATGAAGGGCAGATAGGCATAGACCATGCCGACATAGATCGAGAACTGGTTGTTCAAGATATCCAGCGGCGTATCGATCACGCCGATGCTGATCAGGAAGTTATTGATCAGGCCGTTGGGCTTCAGAATGCCGATCCAGGCATAGACGCGGATCAGGAAGCTGGTCCAGAAGGGCATGATCACCAGGGTCAGCAGAACCGGGCGGATATTGGGCTTGGCGGTGGCGATGCCATAGGCGACCGGATAGCCGATCAGCAAGGTGATCAAGGCGGTGCCGGCGGCGTATCGCAGCGAGCTGAGATAGGCCAGCACATATTGCGGGTCGCTGAAGATGTATTGGAAATTGCCGAAATGCAGCGCCACGTTCATGGTGCCGTCTTCGCCGACGGTGAACAGCGGCGCATAGGGCGGAATGGCCACTTCGGCGGTGGACAGGCTGATCTTCATGACCACCGCGAAGGGGATCAGGAAGAACACCAGGAACCAGAGATAGGGGCCGGCGATAACCCAGCCGCGGCCTTGGCCGGGCTTCAGCGATCCAAGAAAGCGAACCTGTTTCATGGCTCCACCACCACGCAAGCATTGGCGTTCCAGCCGATCTGCACGGGTTCGTCCCGGAAGAACTGCTGTTCCGGGCTGGAGCCCAGATTAGGTGCGGTGACCTTTAACACTTTCCCGCTGTCCAGGACAACGTGATAGACCAGACTGTTGCCCAGATAGGCCATGTCCTTCAGCTTGCCGGTGGCACGATTGGCTAGCTCGAAGGGCTCGTCGCGCTTGGCGATGCGGATTTTTTCCGGGCGCACCGCCAGATTGGTGGCATGGCCGAGGCCATAGCCGATGCCGCGCCCGACGGTGATGGGCTGGCCCCAGTCATGACAGTCGACGCGGGCCTGATCCGAGTGGTTCTCGACCAGCGGACCTTCGAACATGTTCACCGAGCCGATGAAGCCGGCGACGAAGCGGTTCTGGGGATATTCGTAAATCTCGGAGGGGGTGCCCAGCTGCACCAGCTTGCCCTTGTCCATCACGGCGATGCGCGAGGACATGGTCATGGCCTCTTCCTGGTCATGGGTGACCATGATGAAGGTGATGCCGACCTGTTGCTGGATATTCACCAGCTCGTACTGGGTGGCCTCGCGCAGCTTTTTATCCAGCGCCGACAGAGGCTCGTCCAGCAGCAGCAGCTTGGGGCGCTTGACCAGCGAACGGGCCAGGGCCACGCGCTGACGCTGGCCGCCCGACAGCTGCGAGGGCTTGCGCCCGGCGAATTGAGAGAGCTGGACCAGATCCAGAATCTTGGCGACCTTGTCGCGGATCTCTTCCTTGTCGACGCCGTCGCGCTCCAGGCCGAAGGCGATGTTCTTCTCGACGCTCATATGCGGGAAGAGGGCATAGGACTGGAACATCATATTGACCGGCCGCTCATAGGGCGGCAGCGGCACCAGATCTTCGTCCTGAACGAAAATACGGCCTGAGTCCGGGGTCAGGAAGCCCGCCAGCATGCGCAGCAAGGTCGTCTTGCCGCAACCCGATCCACCCAGCAGCGAGAAGAACTCGCCGCGATAGATATTGATGCTCACATCGTCGACGGCGGTGAAGTCGTCGAAGGTCTTGACGACATTCTCGATGCGGAGCTGCGGTTCGATCGAAGGATCGGTCCAGGGTTGGAAGCGGTCGTTGCTGGCCAACAGCATGATAGAGGCATACTCCCTGTTGTTATCCCTCGGGGGTCCGCCTGGCGGGACGCCCCGCGAAGGGCGTCCCGTTTGGCATGGGCTTTAGCGGCCGGTCTTCACGCGGGTCCAGAAGCGGGTGCGGGCGCGGTCCACATCCGGGGTCGAGGGGACCACGGTGTAGATGCTGGCTTCCACTTCGGGAGTGGTGAAGATCGACTTGTCATTGGCGATCTCGGGACTGACGAACTTCTTGGCGTCGGCGTTGCCGCTCTGCACATAGATCATGTTCGTGGTCTTGGCCATTTCCTCGGGCTGCATGATGAAGTTCATGAACTTCAGAGCGGCCTCGGGGTGCGGAGCATCCTTGGGGATGCCCATGCTGTCGATATAACGCTGGGCACCTTCCTTGGGGATCGAGAAGGCGATATGCACGCCCTTGCCGGCCTCCATGGCGCGATGCTTGGCGATCTGGATGTCCGAGGAATAGCCCCAGGCAATGCAGGTGTCGCCGTTGGCCAGCGCGTTGATATATTCCGAGCTGTCATACTTGCGGATGAAGGGGCGGATCTTGAACAGCGCGTCGGCGGCCTTTTGCAGGTCGGCGGTGCTCTGGCTGTTGGGGTCGATGCCCAGATATTTCAGCGCGGCGGGGAAGGTCTCGGTGGGCGAGTCCAGCATGGTCACGCCACAGTCCTTGAACTTCGCCAGCACTTCGGGATCGAACATCAGGCTCAGGCTGTCCACCGGCGCGTCGGGCATGATCTTCTTGATCTTGTCCACATTGTAGGCGATGCCCACCATGCCGGTCAGATAGGGGATCAGATACTGGTTGCCAGCGTCATAGGCTTCCATGCGCTTCAAGAGGCCCTGATCGACATGGCTGTAGTTGGGCAGCTTGCTCTTGTCCAGGGTCTGGAAGAAGCCGGCCTTGATCTGGCGGGCGCCGAAGGGAACCAGGGTGGGGACCACCAGGTCATAGCCCGACGAACCGGCCGACAGTTTGGCTTCCAAGGTCTCGTTGGCGTCATAGAGGTCATAGGTGACCTTGATGCCGGTGGCCTTTTCGAAGGCGGGAACGGTCTCGGGAGAGATGTAGTCGTTCCAGTTATAGATATTCAGCTTGGCTTCCTCGGCCTGCGCTCCGGTGGCGAAGGCAGCCAAGGCGACAGCGAACACGGCGGCGTGACGGAAATGGTGTTTGGCCATGAGGCGCATCCCTTTCACTGATTGCGTTTACCCAAGAGAAACATCGCATCCATCGAAGCACTCTTCAACGCGCATTATCGTGACTCTTCGCGCTGTTGCGGGCTTCGGTCCGCCGCAAAATGTGATCATATTATTGCGACGGCAAAATCCTTCGTCAATGGAAAAGAATAGAAAATGTGCATAATTCCGCATCTGCGATTTATGCACAAAAAATAAGCTGACGGTGCCCGTAAAAAAGGCCCGGAGAAACGTCCGGGCCTTGGTTTTTTCGTTTCTATCAGATCTTGCCCAAGTCGCGGGCAGTCAGGTCAAGGCACTTGCGGGCCAGGGCGATCAACTGATCGACTTCTTCCTTGCTGATGACCAGCGGCGGCGACAAGACCATGCGCGATCCCACCGCCCGCATGATCAGGCCGTTCTGGAAACAATGGTCGCGGCACATCAGGCCGATCTTGCCGCCATCCTCGAAGAACCGCTTGGGCTGCTTGGAGTCCACCAAAGCGATACCGGCCACCAGTCCCTTGCCGGCGACCTCGCCCACCAGCGGATGGTCCTGAAGGCTTTGCAGCTGATGCTGGAAATAGGGGCCGATATCATCGCGCACCCGCTCCACGATCTTGTCGCGCTTCATGATCTCGATGGTCTTCAGCGCCACGGCGGCGGCCACCGGATGACCGGAATAGGTATAGCCGTGATAGAACTCGCCGGCGTAATCGAACATGCCCTGGGTGACGCGTTCGCCCACGGCCACCGCCGAGATGGGCAGATAGCCCGAACTCATGCCCTTGGCCATGGTCATGATGTCGGGCTCGAAACCAAAGGTCTGCGAGCCGAACCAGTTGCCGGTGCGGCCAAAGCCGCAGATGACTTCGTCGGCGATCAGCAAGACATCATATTGGCGACAGATGCGCTGCACTTCCGGCCAATAGGTTTCGGGCGGGACGATCACGCCGCCAGCGCCTTGGATCGGCTCACCAATCACGGCCGCCACATTGTCGGGGCCCAGTTCCAGGATCTTGTCCTCGATCAGCTTGGCGCGGGCCAGACCGAATTCTTCCTGGCTCATGCCTTCGGGGGCTTCGCCATACCAATAGGGCTGGTCCACATGGGCGATATGGGGAACGGTCGGAGCGCCCTGGGCATGCATCACGCCCATGCCGCCTACCGAAGTGCCGCCGATGGTCGAGCCGTGATAGGCGTTCTTGCGGGCGATGATCCAGTTCTTATAGGGCTTCTTATGGGCGGTGGCCCAATAGGTGCGGGCCATGCGGATGGCGGTATCCACCGCTTCCGAGCCCGAGCCCGCGAACATCACATGCTGCATCCCCGCCGGAGCGATGGAGGCGACGGCGGCGGCCAGCTCGGTGGCGGGCGGCGTCGTGGTCTGGAAGAAGCAGTTGTAATAGGGCAGCTCCCGCATCTGGGCGGCGGCGACATCCACCAGCTCCTGACGGCCATAGCCCAGATTGACGCACCACAGCCCGGCCATGCCGTCGAGGATGCGATTGCCCTCGGAATCCTGCAGCCACACGCCCTCGGCGCGGGTGATGACGCGGGTGCCCTTGGCGTTCAGGGCCTTGCTGTCGGTGAAGGGATGCCAGTGGTGCTCGCGGTCCAGCTGCTGCCAGTAGGCGGTGCCCTTGTTGACGATGGTCATTTGTTTCGTACTCCGGTGTTCTAGAGCAGGACGGACCCGCTTTGATGCTTGTTTGTCCGGCGAGGGACTAAAAATCGCGACTAACGCAGGCGCAGCCAGGTGGTCTTGAGTTCGGTATATTTGTCGAAGGCATGCAGCGACTTGTCGCGGCCGATGCCCGATTGCTTGAAGCCGCCGAAAGGCACGGTGATGTCGTCGGCGTCATAGCAGTTGGCATAGACGACACCGGCCCGAAGGGCGCGGGAGACCTTGTGGATCTCATTCACATTGTCGCTCCAGACCGAGGCGGCCAGGCCGTATTCACTGTCATTGGCTACCGCGACGGCTTCCTCGGCGCTGTCGACGGTGATGACCGACAGCACCGGGCCGAAGATTTCCTCGCGGGCGATGCGCATCTTGGGGCTGACATTGTCGAAGATGGTCGGCTGGACATAAGAGCCACCGCTTTCCACCAGGGCGCGGCTACCGCCGGTGACCAGACGAGCGCCCTCGGCCTTGCCGATCTCGATATAGCTCAGCACCCGCTGGGCATGTTCCTCATTGACCATAGCCCCCATGTTGGTGGCGGGGTCCAAGGGATCGGCGGGCTGGCGGCGGGCGGCATCGGCGGCGATGCGCTCCAGCACCTGATCCTTGATGGCGCGATGCAGCACCAGCCGCGATCCGGCAGTGCACATCTCGCCCTGATTAAAGAAGATGGCCCCAGCCGCAGCCTGGGCGGCGGCGTCGAGATCACCGCAGGACTCGAGGACGATCAGGGCGCTCTTGCCGCCGCATTCCAGGCCGATCCGCTTCATGTTGGACTGGCCGGAATATTGAAGGAACAGCTTGCCCACCTCGGTCGAGCCGGTGAAGAAAGCGCCATCCACATCGCGATGCAGGCCGAGCGCCTTGCCGGCCACCGGGCCGAAGCCGGGCACCACATTGAAGACACCGGCGGGAATGCCCGCCTCGAAGGCCAGTTCGCCCAGACGCAGAGCGGTCAGCGGGCTCTGCTCGGCGGGCTTCAACACCACCGAATTGCCGGCGGCCAGGGCCGGGGCAATCTTCCAGGCGGCCATGATCATGGGGAAGTTCCAGGGCACCACGATGCCGCAGACGCCTAAGGCTTCGCGGGTGATGGTGGCCAGGGCGTCGGGGCCGGTGGGGGCGATCTCGTCATAGAGCTTGTCCACCGCCTCGGCATACCAAGTGATGCAGCGGGCGGTGGCCGGGCTATCGACCGCCAGGGCGTCGGAAATGGGCTTGCCCATATCCAGGGTTTCCAGCAGCGCCAGCTCTTCGGCATGGGCTTTGATCAGGGCGGCGAATTTCAGCATCACCGCCTTGCGCTTGCCCGGTGACAGAGCCGACCAGCGGCCATCCTCGAAGGCGGCGCGGGCGGCCACCACGGCGCGGTCCACATCCTTTTCGGAACATTCCGCCACCTGGGCGATCACCCGGCCATCGATGGGGCTGACGCAGTCGAAGCGCTTGCCGTCCAGGGCATCGGTGAAGCGGCCGTCGATGAAGGCCTGAGACCGGATGGTCAGGGCCGCGGCCTTTTGCCGCCAAGTTTCCGACGTAGGAGAGTGGGACACGAATGCCTCCGCACAAATGTGATCACTTTTCGAAGTGTGATCTCAGTACAGTGCAGAGTCAAGTACCGGCTTCAAAGATGGGCCGGTGTTTTCAAAACTCCCCCCAGCGAGCATCGAGCGAGCGGCCAAGGGCGCGGATGCGCCCGCCCGGCGAGGGACAAAAATAATAAACTTTCCAGCGGCCATTGAGGCCGCGGCCAAGGGCGCGGATGCGCCCGCCCGGCGAGGGGCTAAAAACTACCCAACCTGCCCGGCGCTTTCCACGTAAGCATCCAGCAGTTCAGCGGTGCCGACATGGGTCAGGCCGTCGCGGATGTCGGCTTCCAGGGCTTCGCGCAGGGCCTTGCCGTCGCGTTTGCGCAGGGCGGCTAGGGCCTCGGAATGGCGGTCGACGTGATAGAAATCGTCCAGCTTCGACAAAGCCAGCCGGGTAAAGGGGCCCAGCTGCAGCCACAGGCTTTCCACCAGCGGCATCACCACCTGGCCGGGGTTGGCGCTGTAGATATGGCGATGGAATTCCTGATTGAAGGTGGTCACGCTTTCGCGGTCGCCTTGCGCCTGGGCCTGATCGATGCGGTGGTCGATAGCCGCCAGCTCTTCGATGCGGGCATCGGTGATATAGGGCAGGGCATGCTCGGCGGCGTGGCATTCCAGAGTGATGCGCAGGTCGCAGAGTTCGCGGAATTTCGCCACCGTCATCTTCGGCACCATGATGCGGCGGTTGTCGCGCACTTCCAGGGCCTGTTCGGTGGACAGGCGTCGCAGGGCCTCGCGCACCGGCATGGTGCTGACGCCCAAGGCGGCGGCGACATCGCGGATGGTCAGGGGGCGTCCGGGGGGAACCAGTCCCACCATCACTGCATGGCGGAGCGAGCGATAGACCCACTGATTCACCGTCTCCTTCGGTGCGCGGTCGGGATGCGGCAGCGAGAGGGGCGGATTCGGGGCCATTGATGCTATACTCCTCGGCAGCGGGAGGAATGAATTGACGGCACCGCAAAAACGTGATCACATTTTTATGGTGCTGGAATATTTTCCGGTCCTACCGTTACTACGATACCGGCTGTGAGGTCGAGGTAAAATGCCAAGTCATGACGAGATGCTGGGTGAGGCCCGGGAAATTCTGGAGACCAATCCTTGGGTCAGCGAGATCGATCTGCTCGATTGCGACCTGAACGGCATCCTGCGCGGCAAACGCATCCCAGCCGCCAGCATCGATAAGGCCTTCTCGGAGGGCATGAAGTTCCCCCGTTCGATCCTCTGTCTCGACATCTGGGGCCATGACGTGCTGGCCAATGGGTTGGTGTGGGAAACCGGCGACGGCGACGGTATCTGTAAGCCCTGCGGTCCCGGCCTGCTGCCCATGCCCTGGTCGGACCGTCCGCGCATGCAGATGCTCTGCATGATGGATAATATCGACGGCACCCCCTTCATGGGCGATCCTCGGCAGATCCTGGCCTCGGTGGTCAAGCACTTCGCCGAGAAGGGGCTGACCCCCATGGTCGCTACCGAGCTGGAATTCTATCTGATGGCCGGGGATTCCGCCGCAGGCGGCCAGCCCCGTCCTCCGGCGGCGCCCAAGAGCGGCTATACCCTGGATTCGCCCCGCGTCTATTCCATGGAAGAGCTGGACGAGTTCAACGATGTCTTGACCGACATCCGCGACGCCTGCGAGGCTCAAGGCCTGCCCGCCGACACCATCATCGTCGAGAACGGGCTGGGCCAATTCGAGGTCAATCTGCATCATGTGGCCGACCCGCTGCTGGCCGCCGATCATGCGGTGCTGCTGCGCCGGACCGTGCGCGGCGTCGCCCGCAAGCATGGGCTTCAGGCCACCTTCATGGCCAAGCCCTATGGCAATTCGGCGGGGTCGGGCTTCCATCTGCATGCCAGCCTGCTGGATCAGGACGGCAAGAATGTCTTCGACGACGGCACGCCTGAGGGCGGCGACATGCTGCGTCACGCCATCGCCGGCATGATCGCCATGATGCCGGAATCCATGCTGGTCTTCGCGCCGCATCTCAACAGCTATCGCCGCTTCCAGCCGGGGGCCCATGCGCCGGTGACGGCCAGCTGGGGCTATGAGAACCGCACCACGGCCATCCGCATTCCCACCAGCTCCAACAAGGCGCGGCGTTTCGAGCATCGTCTTGCCGGAGCCGACGCCAATCCCTATCTGGTATTGGCGGCGATCCTGGCGGGGGCGCTCTATGGCATCGAAAACAAGGTCGAGCCGCCGCCGGCCGTGTCGGGTGACGCCTATGACGGCGAAGAGGGGGCTTCCATCGGCGCTCTGCCGACCAATTGGGGCTCGGCCATCGAAGCCTTCCAAAAGGGCGAGATCCTGAAGCATTCTATGGGCGAGGTGTTCATGCGCGCCTTCGGCACCTGCAAGGTGCAGGAAATGGCCGAGCTGGGGCGCAAGGTCACCGATGTTGAATTCGCAACCTATCTGGGGTCGATCTGATGCGCATCGGCATTCTGGAAACAGGGCGGCCAGCGCCCGAGCTGGCGGAAAACCACGGCACCTATGCCGAGATGGTCAGAACCCTGCTGGGGGCCGGAGACGGCGTCCTGCAGTTCGTCACCTATGCGGTGCTGGAAGATCATTTCCCCGACAGCCCTGGCGATTGCCAGGGTTATGTCATTACCGGCTCGCGTTTCTCGGTGACGGAAGAGACCCCTTGGATGCTGCGCCTGGAGGCCCTGTTGCGAGAAGCGGTGGCGGCCAAGATCCCGGTGATCGGCATCTGTTTCGGCCATCAAATCCTGGCCAAGGCGCTGGGCGGCAAGGTGACGCCCGCTCCCACCGGCTGGCAGCTGGGGCTGAAGGAATATGATGTCAGCAAACGCCCCGCCTGGATGACCGACACCCCCGATGTCATGCGCATCAACGCCATCCATCAGGATCAGGTGGTCGAGATTCCTTCGGGGGCCGAGGTCATCGCCAGCGCGCCGGGCTGTCCGGTCGCAGGGTTGCTGTATGGCGATGTGGCGGTCAGCTTCCAGGCTCATCCCGAATTTACCGTCGCCTACGAGAAAGACCTGCTGGCCGCCAATGCCGGCAAGAGCATACCCGAGGATCTGGCGCAGCGGGCGTTGAATGCCTTGCTGCCGCCGCGTGACGACATCGACGCGTCCGCCATCGCCCACGATTTGCGAAGATTTCTGCTGCAGGTCAAGCGCTGAGATGAAAACCGCCGGTTCCCATAAAGGGGCCGGCGGTTTTCTTATGCTCAGTTCACGGCCAATTGCAGGGCGGATAGCTGATCGGCGGTCAGGCTGGCGATCTGGGTAGCGCTCAGAACGTCGATCTGGGTGCCGTCCAGGGATTCCAGCTCGGTGGCGGTCATGGAGTCGAGGAAGGTCTCGCTCAGGCCGCTGACTTGGCTGGTGGTCATGCCGCTGATCTGCACCGCCGACAGGTCGAGGATGCTGGTGATCTGCAGCCCGTTCAGCTGAGTGGTGGTCAAGGCGCTGATCTGGGTCGAGGACAGAGCCGAGAATTGGGTGGCCGACAGCTCGTTCAGTTCGGTGACCGTCAGATTGGCAATCTGGGTGGTGGTCAGCGCCGCGATCTGAGCGGTGGTCATCGCCCCGATCTGGGTCTGGGTCAGCGAGCGCAGCTGCATGCGCACCAGGCCCGACAGCTGAGTCACCGTCAGGGCGGCAATCTGGGTGGTGGTCATGCTGGAAATTTCGGTCGCCATCACCGAGCCCAGCTGCGTGCTGGTCAGGCCCGCCAATTGGGTGGTGGTGATGCTGTCGATCACATCGGCGCTCAGGCCCGAGATACCGTCGGTCGAGAAGGCCGAGACCTGGCTGGCGGTCAGCGACGCGAACTGGGTGGTGGTCAGGGCGGAAACCTGATTGGCGGTCAGGCCGGCGATTTCCGTGGTGGTCAGCAGCTGCATTTCGGTGGTGGTCAGCGCCGCGATCTGGGTCGAGGACAAGCCGCTGATGCCGGTGGCCGACAGGCTGGCGAACTGGCTGCTGCTCAGGGCCTCCAGCTGATCCGTGGTCAGGGACGAGACGGCGGTCGCGGTCAGGGCGCTCATCTGCTTGGTGGACAGCGAGGCCACCTGGGTGGTGGTCATCACCCCGATCTCGGTCGCGGTCAGGCCACCGATGGCCGAGGTCGACAGCGCCGCCAGCTGGGTGGTGGTCAGGCTGGAAACCTGGGTGGTGGTCATGGCCGCGATCTGGGTCGAGGTCAGGCCCGACAGCTCGTTCGAGCTAAAGGCCGCCAGCTGGGTGGTGGTCAGGCTGGCGATCTGGGTGGTGGTCAGATTGCCGATCTGGGTGGTGCTCAGGCTGGCCATCTGGGTGGCGGTCAGCATGCTGCTGATCGAGGTCACGGTCAGGCCGCGCAGGGCGGTAGTGGTGATGGCGTCGATTTGGGCGGTCGACAGCACCGACATCTGATCCGAAGAGAGCCCGGAAATCTGCGTGGCGCTCAGGCCCGAGATGCCGGTCGCCGACAGGGCCACCATCTGGGTGGTCGAGAAGTTGGACAGCTGGCTGGCCGACAGGGCCGAAATCTGGCTCGAGGTGAAGCCGCTGATCTCGGTGGCGGTCAGCAGGGTCAGCTGGGTGCCGGTCAGAGCCGAGACCTGAGTGGTGGTCAGGCTCGCCACCTGGGTGGTGGACAGGGCGGCGAACTGACGGTTGGTCAGGGCCTCCAGGGTGGTCGCCGACAGGCCGCTGATGGCGGTGGTGGACAGCGCCGCCACCTGGGTGGTGGTCATGGCGCCGATCTGGGTGGCGTTCAGTGACGCCACCTGGGTCGCGGTCAGGCCGAAGACGCCGGTCGACGACAGGGCCGAAATCTCGGTGGTGTTCAGGGCGGTGACCTGGGTCGAGGTCAGATTGGCCACCTGGGTGCTGGTCAGGGCCCCGAACTGGCGCGTGGTCATCTCGGCCAGGATGGTGGTGTCGATGCCAGAGATCACGGTGGTGGACAGTGACGCCACCTGCAGGGTCGATAGGGCGGCCACCTGAGTGGCGCTGAGGGCGGCCAGATCGGTGACGCTCAGGCCCGCCACCGAACTGGTGGACAGCGAGGCCAGCTGGGTGGTGGTCAGGCCGGTCAGCTGGGTGGTGGACAGCGCCGCGCCCTGGGTGCTGGTCAGGCCGCTCAGGCTGTTGTTGCTGAGTTCACTGACCAAGCTGCCCAAAGCCTGGATCTGGGTGGTGGTCAGGGCGCCGACCTGCGACGAGGTCAGGGCGGCGAACTGCTTCGAGGACAGAGCCGAGAACTCGTCCACCGTCAGGCCGCGCACGGCGCGGGTGGACAGCGCGGCGATCTGGGTGGTGGTCAGGCTGGACACCTGGGTGGTGCTCAACCCGGCGACCTGGGTGGCGGTCAGGCCAGCGACGCTGGTGGCGGTCAGGCCCGAAAGCTGGGTGGTGGTCAGCATCGCCATCTGGGTGGTGGTCAAAGCCGACAATCCGGTGCTGCTCAGGCCCTTCAGCTGGGTCGAGCCCAGTTCGGTGATCTGGGTGGTGGTCAGGGCCGCCAGTTGATCGACGCTCAGCAGGCCCATCTGGGTCGAGGTCAGCGAGCCCAGCTGCGTCGCGGTCAGGGAGGCGATCAGGGTGGTGGACAGACCTTCCAGGCCCAGGCTGGACAAAGCCCCCAGCTGGGTGGTGGTCAGGGCCGAGAACTGAGTGGCCGACAGGCTGGCGATCTGGGTATCGGCCATGCCGGCGATTTCGGTGGTGGTCAGGCTGGAGACCTGGCTGGCCGACAGGGAGGCCAGCTGATTGACGCTCAAGGCGGCGATCTGGGCGGCGCTCATGACATCCAGCTGGGTGGTGGTCATGCTCGACAGGGCGTCGGTGGTCAGGCCGGTGACGGCGCTGCTGGTCAGCGACGAGATTTGGCTGGTGGTCATGGCGCCGATCTGGCTGGCCGACAGGGCGGCAACCTGGGTGTAGTTCAGCGACGAGATGGCGGTAATGGTCAGGCTGGCCATCTGGGTGGTGGTCAGGGCGGCCAGGGCGGTCTGGCTCAGGCCGTCGATGCCGGTGCTGCTCAGGGCGGCGGCCTGATCGGCGCTTAGGGCGGCGACCTGGGTGGCGCTCAGTCCGGCGGTCTGGCTGGTCTGCAGAGCGGCGATCTGGGTGGTCGACAGGCTGGTCAGCTGCGTGGTGGACAGAGCCGCCGTCTGAGTGCTGGCCAGGCTCGAGAGCTGCGTGGTGGTCAGGCTGGTCAGCTGCGTGGTGGTCAGCGCCGCCATCTCGGTCGCGGTCAGGCCGCTGATGGCCGAGGTGGACAGGGCCGCCATCTGGCTGGTGCTGAGATTGCTCAGCTGGCCGGTGGACAGGGCCGCGGCCTGACTTTCGCTAAGGCCGGCCAGGGCGGTGGTGGTCAGGCCGGTCAGCTGGGTGGCGCTCAGGCTGTTCAGCTGGGTGGTGGTCAGCGCCGCCAGATCCGTCGAGGTCAGGCCCTTCAGCTGGGTGCTGGTCAGGCTGGCCAGCTGAGTGGTGGTCAGGGCCGCCAGGGTGGTGGTGGACAGAGCGCCCAGCTCGGTCGAGGTCAGGGCGGCCAGCTTGGTGGTGGTCAGGCTGGCGGACTGGGTGGTGGTCACGCCGGCGATGCCGCTAGCCGACAGGGCGGCCATCTGGGTGGTGGTCAGGCTGGCCAGCTGCGCGGTGGTCAGGGCCGCCACCTGGATCGAGGTCAGACCGGCCATCTGGGTGGTGGACAGGCCGGACAGAGCGGTGGTGGTCAGGCTGGCCAGATTGGTGGTGGTGATGGCGGCGATCTGGGTCTGCGACAGGGACGACAGCTGCGACGAAGACAGGGCGGAGATGGCGGTGGTGGTCAGCCCCTGGACGCCGTTCGAGGACAAGGCCGCGATCTGGGTGGTGTCGAGCGAGGTGATCTGGGCGGTGGTCAGAGCGCCGACCTGGGTGCTGGTCAGCGAGCTCAGCTCGGTGATGGTCAGGGCGCCCAGCTGGCTGGTGGACAGAGCGGCCAGCTCGGTGGTGGTCAGGCCGGCGACGGCGCTGGCGTTCAGGGCGGAAATCTGGGCGGTGCTCATCGCCGAGACCTGCGAAGCCGACAGGGCGCCCAGCTGGGTCGAGGTGATGCCGGCCACGCCGCTGGTGGACAGGGCCGCCAGCTGGGTGGTGGACAGGGCCGCCAGCTGGGTGCTGGTCAGGCTGGAAACCGCCGTGCTGTTCAGGCCCTGCAGCTGGGTGCTGGTCAGCCAGGACATCTGGCTGGTGGTCAGCGCCGCCATCTGGGTGGCGCTCAGGCTATCCAGCTGGGTCCAGGTCAAGCTGCCCAGTTCGGTGGCGCTCAGATCGGCGATGCCATAAACGTCCAGACCGGACAGCTGGGTGCTGGTCAGGGCGGCCACCTGCTTGGTGGTGAACAGATCGGAATCCGCGGACAGCAGCGCCGCGACATCGGCAGCGGTCAGCCCCTGGGTCTGGGTGGTGTTCAGTGAGGCCAGCTGGGTGGCGGTCAGGCCTTCGGCAGCGGTGGTGCTCAGATAGGACAGCTGGGTCGAGGACAGCGACGCGATCTGGGTGGTGGTCAGGGCGGCCACCTGACTCGAGGTCAGACCGCGCACGGCGTTGCTGGACAGGGCCGCCATCTGGGTCGAGGACAGGGCGGCCAGCTGGGTCAGGCTCAGGGCCGAGGCCAGGGTGCTGGTCAGGCTCGACAATTCGGTGGTCGAGAAGGCCGAGACGATGCTGGTGGACAGCGAGCCGATCTGAGTGGTGGTCAGCGCCGCCAGAGCGGTGTTGCTCAGGGCGTTCAGCTGGTTGCTGGTCAGCTGGGAAACCTGGGTGGTGGTCAGGGCCGAGGCCTGGGCGGCCGTCAGGGCGGAAATCTGGGTGGTGGTCAGCGCCGCCAGCTGGGTGGTGTTCAAGGCCGCGACTTGATAGGTGGACATGGCCGAGACCTGGGTGGCGGTCAGGCTGGACAGCTGCTTGGTGGACAGCTCGGCGATGTCGCTGCTGGTCATGGCCGCCACGGCGGTGGCCGACAGGGCGGCAACCTGGGTGGTGGTCAGGGCGGCGATCTGGGTGGCGGTCAGCGCCTTGGCCGAGGCCGAGGACAGCGCCGCCATCTGGGTGGTGGTCAGGCCCGCCAGCTGAGTGGTGGCCAGCGACGCGGTCTGGGTGGCGCTCAGTCCGGCGACGGCCGAGGCCGACAAGGCGCCGATTTGGGTGGTGTTCAGCAGCGCCAGATCGTCGGTGGTCAGGCTGGACAGCTGGGTGCTGGTCAGGCCGGCCAGTTCGGTGGTGGACAGGGCGGCCAGCTGCGTATTGCTCAGGGACAGCAGCAAGGTGGTGGACAGGCCGCTCAGGGCGGTCGAGCCGACGGCGTTCAGCTGGGTGGTCGCCAGGCTGGCCAGCTGGGTCGCCGACAGGGCGTTCAGCTGGGTCGAGCTCAAGGCCGCCATCTGGGTGGTGGTCAGGTTCGACAGCTCGTCGCTGCTCAGGGCGGCAACCTGATCGGCGGTCATGGCGGCGATCTGGGTGGTCTTCAGGGCCGAGAACTGCTTGGCCGACAGTTGCGTGAACACCGACGAGCTGACGCCGCTCAAGGTGCTGGCCGACAGGCCGCTGATCTGGGTGGTGCTGAAGCTGGCGATCTGGGTCGCCGACAGGGCGCTCAGGGCGGTGACCGTCAGGGCCGACAGCTGGGTGCTGGTCAGGGCCGACAGCTGCGTGGTGGTCAGCGCCGCCGCCTGGGTATCGCCCAGGCCGCCCAGGGCGGTGATGCTGAGGGCGCTCATCTGAGTGGTGGTCAGATAACCCAGCTCGGTGACGTTCAGGGCCGAAACCTGGGTCGCGCTCAGGCTCTTGATTTCGGTGTTGCTCAGGCCGGTCCATTGCGTGCTGGTCAGCGCCGCCATCTGGGTGCTGGTCAGGGCGGACAGGCCGGTGGCGCTCAGGCCGTTCAGCTGAGTGGTGGTCAGCGCCGCCATCTGCGTCACCGTCAGGGCCGACAGCTGGGTGGTGGACAGGGCGTTGAACTGTGTCGAGGTCAGGCTAGCGATCTGAGTGGTGGTCAGGGCCGCCAGCTGATCCTGGCTCAGACCCTTGATCTGGGTGGTGGTCAGATTGGCCAGCTGCTTCGAGGTCAGCTCGGAAATATCGTCGGATCCCAGCGAGGTCAGGGTCGTGGCGGTCAGGCCCGACAGCTGGGTGGTGGTCAGGGACGCCATCTGGGTCGCGGTCAGCGAGGCCACCACCGTCGCGGTCAAGGCCGCCACCTGGGCCGAGCGCAGGCCCGACAGCTGCTTGGTGCTCAGGGCCATGGCCTGGGTGGTGGTCAGGCTCTTCAGCGCCGTGGTGTTCAGCGCCGAAACCTGGGTGCTGGTCAGATAGCCGATCTCGGTGGTGTTCAGCGCCGACAGCTGGGTGGCGTTCAGCCCGGCGACTTCGGTGGCGGTCAGGCTGGAAAACTGGGTGCTGGTCAGCGCCGCCAGCTGATCCGCGCTCAGGGCGCTGATAGCCGTCGAGGTCATGCTGCGCAGCTGCGTGGTGGTCAGGGCGGAAATCTGGGTGGTGGTCAGCTGGCCCGACAGGGTGCTGGTCAAGGCCGCCATCTGATTGGTGCCCATGGCCGACAGGCTGCTGCCCGACAGGCTGGCCAGTTGGTCGCCGGTCATGTTGACCACCTGGGCGGTGGTCAGATAGCTGATCTGGGTGGTGGTCAGGCCGCTGAACTGGGTGACGCTCAGGGCCGACAGGGCCGTGGTGCTCAGCGCCCGGATCTGAGTGGTGGTCCAGCTGGAAATCTCGGCGGTGGTCAGACCCGACGCGGCGGTGGCGGTCAGGCCGCTGATCTGGGTGGCGGTCAGGGCCGAGATCATGGTGGAGGTCAGCTGCGACACCTGATCCGCCGACAGGCCAGACATGGCGGATGAGGTCAGCCCCTTGATCTGGGTGCTGGTCAGAGCCGACAGCTGGGTGGCCGACAGGGCGGCCATCTGGGTGGTGGTCAGGCCCGACAAGGTGGTGCTGGTCGAGGCGGCCAGCTGGGTGGTACTGACCACGGCCAGTTGCGTGGCGGTCAGAGCGGCCATCTCGGTCTTGGTCAGGGCCTGGAACTGGGTGCTGGTCAGTCCGCCGACTTCATCGGTGGTCAGCTGGGCGATCTGGGTGCTGGTCAGCGCCGCGATCTCGGTGGTGGTCAGGGCCGAGAAGCCGGTGGTGCCCAGGCTGTCCAGCTGGTCGCCGGTCAGGCCGCGCATCTGGGTGGTGGTCAGGCTGGCCAGCTGAGTGGCGCTCAGCAGGGCCAGCTCGGTGGTGTCGAGCGAGGCCAGGGCGGTGCTGGTGATGCCCTTCATCTGGGTGGTGTTCAGCTGGGCCAGCTGGTCCGAGCTGAGGGCCTGCAGCGCCGTCGAGGTCAGACCCTGCAAGGTGGTGGCGGTCAGGCCGCTGATCTGGGTGGTGGTCAGCACCGACACCTGATCCGCCGACAGGCCCGACAAAGCGGTCGAGGTCAGATAGGTCATCTGGCCCGAGGTCAGGGATTCCACCTGATCCTGGGTCAGGCTGGCGACATCGGTGCTGGTCATGCCGCGCATGGCTTTGGTCGCCAGGGCGGAAATCTGGTCGTCCGACAGGCTGCTGATCTGGGTGCAGGACATATAGGCGATCTGAGTGCTGGTCAGCGCCGAGACCTGGGTGGTGGACATGGCGGCCAGCTGATCGGTCTGCAAACCGGTGACGGCGCTGGTGGTCAGAGCGGCGATCTGGGTGGTGGTCAGGGCGCCGATCTGGTCGCTTTCCATGGACACCAGATCAGCATTGCTGAAACCGGTGACTTCGTTGGCGGTCAGGCCGCTGATTTGGGTGGCGGTCAGAGCATCGACCTGATCGGTGGTCAGGGCGCTGATCTGGGTACTGGTCAGGCCGCGCAGCTGGGTGGTGGTCAGGCTGGCGATCTGGTCGTTGGTCAGATAGGAAATCTGCGTGGTGGTCAGGCTTTTGGCCTGGGTGCTGGTTATGCCCGACAGTTGGGTGGTGTTCAGGCTGGCCAGCTCGGTAGTGGTCATCGAGACCAGCTGGGTGGTGGTCAGATAGGATAACTGAGTGCTGGACAGGCCCGTCAGTTGGGTGGTGGTCAGGGCCGCCATGTCGGTGGTGGTGATGGCGCGCAGCTGGGTGCTGGTCAGGGCGGCCATGTCGCTGGCGTCCAGAGACTTGATCTGGCAGACCGAGAAAACCGCAAGCTGAGTGGTGGTGAAGCCCGCAACCTGCGTCGCGGTGATTCCGGCCATCTGGCTGCTGGTGATGGCGCTGATCTGGGTGGTCAGGAAGGCCGAGAACTGGGTAGAACTGAACTCGCCGATCTCGGTCGAGGTCAGGCTGGCGACCTGACCGGCGGACATCGACTGGATCTCGGTCGCGGTCAGGCTGGCGATTGTCGCCGCCGACATAGTCGCGATCTGAGTTGTCGTATATGACGAGATCGAAGTCACGATTGCAGTTCCCTGCCCAATACCACCCTTGCCCCTTGCGTCCGCTCCACCACCCCACCGTTGCCACGGCGCCAGACGCCACTCTGGATTACAGGATCGAACGCAATAACGGGCACCCTTTCCCAGCAAGGGTCATGCCAGACTACGAGCTGTTTATTTCCAATTGGTTAGCAAGGAGGCTTGGGCGGTAAAAACCGTCGACCCGGCAAAACTTGCCCAGCAACCCGGAAGAGCTTGCCGAGGGGCGGCGAAGGCATAGAATGCCGACGGAATTTCGCGTGGGGAATCATGGAGCTTTGGCCGAGCCGCCGTTCCGTTCTGCTGGGGCTGGCAGCGTCGCTGCTGGCGGGCGGAGCCATGGCCAATCCGCGGCCTCGGCTGGTCAATGTGGTGAATGCCCATACCGGGGCGCGGTTTCGCGGCATCTATGCGGTGGACCGCGATTATTACGCCGGGCCGCTGGATCGCTTTTCCGAGATCGCCAAGGATCATCACGCCAACAAGACCCGGCGCATGCATCCCTATTGCCTGGATCTTATCTGGATCTATCAAACGGTGCTGAAGCTGCCCGAGGTGGTGCTGCTGTCGGGCTATCGCTCGCCCGAGACCAACGCCAAGACCGAAGGCGCGGCCCGCAACAGCTTTCACATGCGCGGCATGGCCTTGGATTTCGCGGTGCCCAAGACGGTTGCCCTCAAGCCGCTGGGCAAGATGATGCAAGAGATGATCGGTGGCGGCGTCGGGCTCTATCACGCCAAGGAATTCATCCATCTGGATATCGGTCCGCAGCGGAACTGGGAGAAATAGGACGGCCATGACGGCAGCCATCTATTACCATCCCGAGGGCTATAGCACCCGGCGCGAGAACCTGATGGGGCGGCATGCGGCGGGCGAGTCCTTTCTGCGCGGCTTTCTGCGCCATTCCACCGGAGCCGAATTCTGGGCCATGATCGGCGAGCAGGCCCATGGCGAAGAGTTCAGCCGCCAGGTGCGCGCCGCCGGACGATCCGAGCCGACGCGGCTTCTGACCCGCTCGGCCATGGGCGAGCTGGCGCAGCCGGGATGTTATTACCTGCCGGGGCCGGGGGTGGGCGAGCAGGCTTGGCAGCGGGCTTATTTCGGTCACGGCCAGTGGAGCCTGTGCGGCATCACTCACACCACCTGCAGCGATCGGGTGATGACCAGCCTGTGCGATCTTCTGACCGCGCCGGTGCAGTCCTGGGATGCGGTGATCTGCACCTCGAAGGCAGTGCGCGAGAATGTGGTGCGGCTGATACAGGGGCAGGCGGATTATCTGTCTCAGCGGCTGGGCGCCAGCCGCGTGGTGATGCCCATGCTGCCGGTGATTCCCCTGGGGGTGCACTGCGACGACTTCGCCATCGCCGCGCCTGAGAAAGCCGAAGCCCGCCGCCAATTGGGTATCGATGCGGAAACGCTGGTGGTGCTGTTCCTGGGGCGGTTGACCTTCACGGCCAAAAGCCATCCCTTGGCCATGTATCAGGCCTTGCAGTCGGCGGCGCGGGAGTGCGGCAAGAGGCTGCTGCTGGTGGAATGCGGCTGGTTCCCGCATCAAGGCTATGCCGACAGTTTCGACGAGGCGGCGGCCCTGGCCTGTCCCGATGTGGCGCGGCTGCATCTGGACGGACGCAAGCCGGACGAGCGGCGGCGGGCCTGGGCGGCGGCGGATATTTTCTGCAGCCTGTCGGACAATATCCAGGAAACCTTTGGCCTAGTGCCTCTGGAAGCCATGGCGGCGGGGCTGCCGGTGGTGGTTTCCGACTGGGACGGCTATCGCGATACGGTGCGTCATGGGGTCGATGGCTTTCGCGTTCCCACTGTGATGCCGGAAGCCGGGCTGGGCCGCGATCTGGCCATGCGCTATGGCCTGGAGCTGGACAATTACGACCGCTATTGCGGCTATGTCGGGCAATTCACGGCGGTGGATGTGGGCGGCGCCGCGCAGGCGCTGGCCGAGCTGATCCGCTCGCCCGAGCTACGGCGCAGCATGGGCGAGGCGGGCCGCGCCCGCGCTCGGTCCGAGTTCGATTGGGCGGCGATCATTCCGCAATACGAGGCCTTATGGCGCCAGCAGGCCGAGATCCGCCAGCGCGAGGCCTCCAGCCTGCCGCCGTTGCGTCATCCCTGGCCAGCCCGCCCCGATCCCTTCCATGTCTTTGGCGGCTATGCCACTCAAACCCTGACGCGCGATCTGCCCTTGGGGTTGGTGGGAGAGGATGTGCAGTCGGTTCTGGGGCGCTTGCGGGCCAGCCGTTCCCTGAGGATGGTGTCCTTTGCCGACGGTATTCTGCCCGATCTATCCGAGACGGAAGCCCTGCTGGCGGCTTTTGCCGCCGGGCCGCGAACGCCGGAGCAGGTCTTGGGCTCCATGCCCGAAAACCGGCGTCCGGCGCTCTATCGCGCCCTATCCTGGCTGGTGAAGCTGGGACTGCTGAGGCTGGCCTAGAGCGCATTTCGATCTGATAGAATCAGATCGAAATGCGACAAGCCCGCGCGGCGATTGAGCGGGCCCGGGAAGGGCCGCAGCATGCGAAGACATAGAGCTGATCCCGAATGATCGGGATTAGCTTGTCTTATGAATTTCCGTGCCTGACAGGCGAAACTGGAACCGCTGGGAGAGGGTTGCCGCCCTCTCGTCAGCGGCGAGGGATGGATCGAGAAATCGCAGGCCGTTTCACGGGCCGAGTTAGAG